>OFGH01000059.1_pt1 | contig 100707 bp, 100 predicted proteins | sample 1521721 | NCBI WGS metagenome assembly OFGH01 (sample SAMEA3504132, study PRJEB24116) | mouse gut metagenome | biome: mouse gut; feature: mouse-associated habitat; material: faeces | place: Denmark | collected 2011
TTAAAATACCTTGTTCAGCAAAAGGAGCGCTATTTATAATAGTTGTAAAGTGGTGTTCTTTTATAAATCTATGATAATTGCTCCATCCGGTTTTTGCAACGCCATATGGCAATTTTACTTATAATGACGGCCAGCCCCGGATATGTAAAAAGGGAACTTCCCCTAATCAGCACCTGGCTGCGGGCAGCTCCCTCTTTTCCTGCAACTATTTGATTTTTATTGTAACGGTTTTCTTTTTATTGCTGCCATCCGTTGCCATGGCTGTTATTTTAACTTTTTTCCCTTTTCCAGCTTTTTTTGTCTTCACGGCTCCCTTTGAGGTCACTGCAGCGTATTGACGGTTGGAGCTTGTCCATTTTAACGCTTTATTGGCCTTTTTCCCCGTTGTCTTAACCGTTGCCTTTACTTTTATTGATTTTCCTGCCTTAACTGATTTTGCCGCTTTCAGCTTTATGCTTTTAACGGAGTTTTTCATTATCTTAATCTTATACGTCGCTTTCTTTCCGCTGCCGTCTGCCGCTGCTGCTGTGATTGTCACGGTTTTCCCGGCTCCTGCTTTCTTAACCGAAACCTTGCCTTTAGAATCTACTGCCGCGTATTTTTTGTTAGACGATGTCCATTTAACAGTTTTATTTGTAGCATCCGCAGGAGAAATCTTTGCCGTAAGCTGAATTGTTTTTCCCACTGCAATGCTCTTAGACATCCCGCTGACCGTAATCTCAGATATATTAACTTTAGCTGTGACAAGCGCCGCTTTTGTCCTCTCAATCTCCCGAATCGCCTCCTGGCACTGTGTTTCCGTTGCATCAGCATTTCCCAAAAGCGTCTTAGCCTTTGCAATTGCTGCGCTGAATGCCTTCCAACTGGTTGCAGTATAATCGGATCCGCGATAACCCTCTGTTCCATTGACAGCATCCCGCAGAGCGTCTTTTGTCGATTCAGCGGCAAGATTTTTCTTCAATATAAGCGCCGCTTTTGCCTTTCCTATTGCTTGGATTGCCGCCTGGCATTCTGTGTTTGTAGCATCCGGTTTCGTCAGCAACGGCTTAGCTGCATCAATTGCCGCCTTATATGAACCCCAGCTCTTTGCCGTGTAATCTGACTCCGGCAATGAATTCATTTCATTGATTGCCGACTGCAATGCCGCTTTGGTTTCTGCGGTTACGGTATCCTTTTTAATTGCAATCACATCTGTCGATGTCCAATAATCATTTGAGGTTATTGCCACTTGTATTTTCCATGCAAGCGCCTCTGGATAGCCTGCAACTGCAGGAATCACCACATTAAATGTTTTTTTATCACCGGCAGCCCCTTCAACTTTTATTAATTTCTCTTCTATTACCGATTCTTCACTTTTTTTCATGTACAATATCCTATAAAACAATGTTCCCGGAAGTGCTGTTCCAGCCACCGTGACTTTAACCATTCCACCCTCCCGGCTAATCTCTGTAGATGAAGATGTCGCGGTATAGATTTCAGGTTTTTCTGCTCCGCCCTCCACTGTTAAAAACGCTTGTGCATAACCTGAACCGACTATTTCTATACCAGAAGAGGTAATGTTTATCTCCACTTCATCCGAAGCCACATATCCACTTTCCTCTGTAGGTTCAAGGATATAATTTCCTATATCTTTTCCAGTTGTTTTATATATGGCTTTTCCAGTTTCATCAGTAGGCCCAAATATAATATCATTTCCCCCAGAGGTATTTTTTAATTTTAAATATATGTCTTCTATCGGTTCCATGTCTTCATCTTCAACATAAATACTTATTTCATTAAAAGCCGCCTTAACCTCACTCGCTCCCATCCCTGTAAAGTTCCCTAAAATCATTGTCAGGGCAATTGCGCCCGCCAATATCTTACTAGCATATTTCTTCATATTTTATCCTTTCATCTTCCTGTCACTTAATTTTAATTGTCACTGCCTTTTTCTTGCCGCTCCCATCGGTTGCCATGGCCGTTATCTTTACCTTTTTTCCTTTTCCGGCTTTTTTAGCCGAGACTTTCCCTTTGGAATTCACTGTTGCATATTTTTTATTGGAGGTTGTCCATTTCAGTTTCTTATTCGCCTTTTTCCCTATAGTCTTTACGGTTGCCTTGACCGTTATTTTCTTTCCGGCCTTAACAGTCTTCTTCGCTCTCAGGCTAATCTTTTTCACGGCATGTTTCGTAATCTTAATCTGATAAACTCCCTTTATCCCGCTTCCATCTTTTGCGGTGGCTGTAATCTTCACCGTCTTTCCGGCTCCTGCTTTTTTTGTAGTCACCTTTCCTTCAGAATCAACCGTCGCATATTTTTTGTTAGAACTTGTCCATGTAACAGCTTTGTTTTCTGCATTTGACGGTGCGATGCCAGCCGTGAGCTTAATTTTCTTTCCGGCGGCAATGGTTTTGGAAATCCCGCTTACTGATATCTTCTGTACTATGACTTTTTTCGCAGGATTATATACAAACACAATCGGATGCACCGACAAGCTGTTCATTGTAAAGCTCACTGTATTGTTCTTCTGGCTGAATGCAATTGGCCGCAGTTTTCCGGATTTGTCAATATAATAAAGATTATCTACCTTTTTTGTTATGTCGATTTTTTCTGTAATTCTAAAATTTCCTGTAGCAAGCTTTGATATCTCCCATCTGTGGGGGTTAACTGCCGATATGTCAAAAACGTCATAGTCCTTTCCACTCAGGCCCGTTACAAGGCTCTTGCTTAATTTCTTCTCAACCAGCAGAAAATCCTTAAAGTTGAAACCAGAAACGGTAGTATTCCCCGACAAACTTGTAATTGTCTTATCGTTTTTATGCGCGTCTTTTATATTGACAAGATATATTTCCTCCACCTGATGGCAGTCCGAATGGTCATAAAAATATCTCTCGCCAGGCAGCCCCTTTATACTGCGGTACTCCGATTTATCTTTCGCCGTGATAGGGTAAGCATCAATGCCGTACCTTGGATCATCTACCACAATGATGTAATTGACATCTTCCAAAAGCTGCACGTCTACTCCTGGTATCCGCCCTCCGTTGCCGGTATTTGTCTCAATCGTCTCGACCTCACTCACGAATTTCAGCTTAACATTGTATAACTGACCTCCGTTCTTATCTTTATAACGCACTTTCAAGTACAGCGGAACTCTGTCATCTGTCTTGGATTCGCCGCTGCCCCTTCTCGCAATTTCTATTTCAGAAAATACCGGATAATTATATGGCGCCTCAGCTCCTTCCTTGATATTATAAATCTTGCCGTTTTTCACCCATATATAGGCATTCTTGCTTAATACCTTCTTCTCATTCCCATCGTACCTCACCACTTTATAGTCACTATCCCGGGATGATATGATATAGGTATGATTATCAGTCAGATACAAGTCCGGAAGATAGCCGTTCCTGGCTTCAACTGTTCCTATTTCCTTTTGTGTCGTGCCGTTGTAAAGCTTGAATTTGATCGGTTCCGTATACAGTTCTGTCTTTCCGCCCGCCGTGCCATCCACGTTCACTTTAACAGGAAGGCCTTTTATCTTTACTGTCGGAACACCATACAGATCCTTTTGCTGATACGCCGGAATCGTGTGATATGTCGGCACTTTCGATGACTGCGGCGAAAGTTCCTCTGTCGCTGCCTCAGGCATCTCTGCTATCTGAGCGTCATCCAGTGTTTCTTCCACATTCACCTGTGCCTCATCCATGATTTCTGTCTCCTTCTCTGCCTGTACGTCACGAGACTCATCATCCAACACCGTTCCATTCATTTCTTCCGGCTGCTCGTTTGCTCTTGCCGCAACCGTAACTTTTACCTCCTCTTCCCCCCACTTATATTCGCCTGTTTCCGGGTCATATGGGTCTGTTGCTGCCACTCTGATACGATATACTGCATCCTCGCTCCCCGTATTTTCAGGGATATCTACAGAAAACTCTGACTTCATATGAATGTCATCAACATCCGCTGTGTTTATTTTCTCACCTACAGCCTCGTAAATCTCCTCTCTTACTTCCACTGTTTCCTCGTCTTCCTCCTGTGCCGGGTTCTCTTTTTCCAACACCCACCATATAGTGTCTCCTAGTTCTCCTCCGGCAACAGTTACTGTGACCTTTCCTGCCTTGCTCTCTAACTCTTCTGATGATATTCCGATCTCAAATATTCCAGCCCTTGCAGTTATTCCCGTCCCTGCAAAGCAGCCCGATATCAGTACAAACGCCAATATTATCGAAAGTGTCTGTTTCACACGCATCCTCATGTCTTACCTCCTCAATGAATGCTGTACAACGCTGCTAATTACTCACTCTGATTATACCCCCCCCCACGTATTCGTCCAATCGATATAATGCATATATATTGTGCATTTATTGTCTTTTTCTATATTCTCTATAAAGGCGCAAAAAAGCATGGAAAAGTGATGTTTTCTTACATCGCATTTCCATGCTTTTTATTTTTATTTCAGTCTGCCGCTATGTTTTCGGAATTATGCCATTTGGTTGGAACGCCAAAGTTAATTCCAAATCTCAGCATTTCCCTGTACTACAGTAGTATAGCTATTATCCAAAACATTCGTCACCACTTTTACCATGCCATATTCCTGTTTCTCTTTATGTCTATCCTCATTTCCAGTACAATATAAGTTTTCAGCTAATTTCTTATATTGAGCCATTACTTTCTCATCAGGCAAATGGCTGCGTCCCTTCCGATAAACTGTTGAACATGCCACATCACAGTCTGTCCAGCCAAGCTCCATGATTTTAGTCGATGTACCTGACCCATGGTGCGGAATTTTAAGGATATGTATATGTTCTGCAAAAAATTCTTTGGGAATCTGCTCAATTGTCGCATCTTCGATATCGCCTGTAAGCCATATGCGAACCTGCCCTAAAGATAAAACAAAAAAGATTGACCTATCATTTCTGATAAATTTATCAAGATAATTCTGCTTTCGCATGATTTTAGAATTAGGAGTATAAGAAATTAAATTAAGAGGGAAAGCGTCAATTCCCTTTTGAAAGCACAAAGAGTCATAATATGTTAAGTCCTTTTTATCAGACACTGAATAAACATTCAATTCCGTTTCCATTGATCGGGCACATTGTTTCAGATAAGCAAACAGATTCTTCACCTCTTCACTGCAACTTATTTCTTTTGCATCCACACCCTCCGGAATCCAGATATTGGTTTCTGATGAGCTATATTGCTTAATCATTTCTTTGAGCCCTTTAGAATGATCCAAGTCGGGATGCGTCCAACAAATAAAGTTTAATTTATTAACGCCACTTTCCCTTAAAATAGAACTTACAATATCAATATCTTTACTTCTGTAACAATCGACTAATCCTGAAAAGCTTACCCCTCCATCTGCTCGGATAAAAAAGAGAATCGTCTCTCCCTCAGTTTTATATCCAATGATATATGTTTCAACAAGCAGAGACTTTTGAAAAAATACAATATTTTTATATTTATTTGAATTATTTACAATTCCATCAATATGATGTTTATACATGTTTAAATGTCACTTTTCTCCCTGTTATGTTCATAGTATTGTTTCTAAACATCTGAGTTTTCCCCATCTTTGAGCTTGAGATAAATTCTCCTGGTTTCGTTTCCGCACTGACGTGCTTTAATACATAAGGATTTTTCCCTGTAGATACAAACTTAACTTTACTCATCTTAATTCACTCCTAATATTTCCGTACATTCAAAATCATCTTCTGTCATTTTTTTTATCATTGCATCAGTCAGTGATTTTATAAACATCTCAAACTCAACTTTATTTTGTTCTCTCAAAGTTGTTTCTATGGATTTATTTTCTGATAAGAGATGTCTTATCTCTTTATCACTCTCTCTGTAGACATCAATATCTAAAGCTATCTGATAAACCGGTTCCTGAGAGCCATCCTCCTGCTGCATTGCGCCTTTCTGTATATTGCGTACATAATTAATACAGTATCCGTCTTTTACAAACAGTGTCACCATATTAGAACCTGTACATTCAAACCCTGAAAATTGATTCATTATTTCTTCAACATTAAATGCTGCCTTTGTGAAAAAAGAAGATGCCAAATTCAATTCTTTCAAAAAACAGACATTAATTTTTCTTAATCCCATCCTTAATGCACGAAAGTACGGCGAACAGTTTTTAATAAATTCGATTGACTCCGCAAGCAAAGAAATATATTTATCAAATGTCTTATATTCCTTATCCACCTCTATAGTAAGCGTGAAAAAATTTTTACTCAGTTCTATCACTTCATTACTGTCAGAAGAAAAAATATAAACCCATCCTTCATTGGTGTTACTAACCATATACTCATTATCAGATGATACATTCAAATCTATCTTTACCTGAATATCAACTTGATTTTCCGCACGCCTGTTCATATGTGTAAAACCTGCGCCATAAAATTTCTGCCGCAGATTAAATACGCATTCTTCAACATCTTTTTCGAGCAGCCCCTCATAATCCAATCTGAAAACAATCTGATTCAAAAAATGATGTTTAATCTGGTTTCTCAACAATTCCATAGAATCTATCCTCCAAAATCAGAGTGACTACATTATAACATACTATAATTTTTTCAGCTACATAAATGTTCTTTTCCCTTCATTTTTCTGCTAAATTTTGTCGTTTCATTATCTCCCTGTACTCTTCATACTCCCCCTTATTATAAAAATACTCCTTCCCGCGCCCCGCTATCCCAAGCTCCCGAAACCACTTTCTTTTCAGCATCCGATACAGCTCTTTCTTTTTTTCTCCCTGTATCGTCTTATAATTCCACAGAGAAAAATGCAGTGCATAATTGATAAAGTCCTGCTCCAGTTCATAGTACAGCCCGTATCTCACCAGATTTTCCCTGAGTGCTGTCAGCGCATGGTAAAAACACTGCCAGGACTTTTCCCTCGTATGAGAAAGCGACTCCGGGTTATCCCGGCGCTGATGCGCCAGCACCGCCTCTTCTACCTCTATCCTCTCCGCCAGCACAAGCGCTGAAAAGACAAAAAGCAAGTCATTTGAAGTCCTCTGCTCCTGAAATTTGAACCCATGTTTCAGGACGAACTCCCTCTCAAACAGCTTATCCCACGTCCAGCCCACGAACACCTTAAACACATTTTCCGTGAATGTCCGGTAATTCATAGGGCGGTAAGGCGGCAGGGCATGTTTCCGGATCGTCCAGTCTACATGGTGAAATTCTTCTAAGTCACTCCTGTACTGGTCGGAGCCGAACACGAGGATCTGCGCTTTCTGCTCCTTCGCTTTCCGGTAAGCTCTCTCAAGCATATCCGGCTCGAAGAAATCATCCGCATCCAAAAAAGACAGGTATTCCCCTTTCGCCTCTGAAAGCCCCCTGTTCCTGGCCGCGCCTGCACCTGCGTTTCTCTGGCTTATAAGACGCACCCTGTTATCCCGCCGCACATATTCATCCAGTATTTCCGGCGACCTGTCCGAAGAACCGTCATCCACACAGATAATCTCCGTCTCTTTTAATGTCTGCCCCACAATGCTGTCCATGCACCGGACAATATACTTTTCCCCATTATAGACCGGTACGATCACCGATACTTTCAAATCTTTGTTACCCATTCATCCCTCCGCCGCATCCTGAAACCTCTCCCGGCATTTCAGAACCTTCTTACAGCTTTCCCCGAATCAGTTTTTTAAATTTTCCAGGCAGATACAAAAGCAGCCTCCCCAGCCGGAAAGACTTTGAACTGCGTACTTTCGCGATCTCGTCTTTCAGTTTCTGGTTCTTAAGCTCCAGCTCATTGATCCGCTCAAACAACCGCTCGTCTGCACTTTTTGCATAGACCCGGCAGATGTAATACCGCTCCGGGTCTTCTGCCATGCCCTGAATATGGCTCCAGGCCAAGTCGGAAAACACTTCTCTTTTAACCTCTCCCAGCGCTATGCCCCGTCTCAGTTCTTCACTGAACCTGACGACATACTCTCTCTGGTATTCCTCCCCGATTCTCCAAAGCGTTCCCATGTAGTTGTGGTATTTTTTGAACCAGTACATATATTTAAACCATTCCCATATATCCGGGTTCTTCGTTAAAATGCCCCGGATATAGTCATATTCTATATTAATGCAGTAAACCTTTTCCCGGCTATTGACGGAAGACGCCGGATTATCCCGGCGGTTTCTGTAATAGGGCCTGTCTATTATCATTGCCCGCTCTCCATAGATAAATGTCTGAATCCAGAATCCGTTGTCCTGAAATGACGCCCCCGGCGTCTCATGATGCCGGATATTATGCTCCTCCAAAAATTCCCGGCGGTAGATGCCGCTCCATGTATTCATAACAAAGCGAAGGGTCTCCGGACATCTGGCAGGAGTGAACACTTTGTTATAGTCCTCCGGTTTCTGCGACAGATGATTATAGACAAATTCCCGCTCCCCGTCTGCGCCTGTGGTAAACCGGTAAAAATCTGCCTTTACAAAATCCAGCTCATATTCTTTTGCCGTCCGGTATAAATCCTGATACATGTCAGGCGGGACATAATCATCCGGCTCTACGATTCCCACATACTCTCCTGCCGCCCTTTTCATTCCTTCGTTCACGGCGCATCCGTACCCGCCGTTCTCCCTGTGGATCAGCACAATCCTTTTGTCACGCGCCGCAAATCTCTCCAATATCTCCGGCGAGCCGTCTGTGGAGCCGTCATTTACACATATGATCTCTATCTCCTTCAGCGTCTGCCCTATGACGCTCTCCATGCACTCTGTAAGATATTCCTGTACGTTATATACCGGTATAACAATTGATACCTTTATCATCTGCATTCTCCTGTAATTGTCATATTTTCCGCCGTATCTTTTTAAGCATTTTGCGAAATACCCTAACCGGAAGTCCGATTAACCTTGCCAGGCGGTAGCTTCTGGATTTTTTAACGGTTTCCAGCTCTTTCTTCAGACGTTTTATCTCTAAGCCCCTGTCATACTTTTCCCCGTAGGTAACCTGAAGTTTCCGGTTCAGTTCTGACTTCTCCCCATAGGTCTTCTGAAGTTTCCGGTTCAGCTCGCTTTTTTCCCTCTGAGCTTTTCCAAGCGCAGGCAATCCGTCCATAGCAGGCTGCACGAACAAGTCAAAGAGCATCCTCTCTTTCCCGCCCAGCACGTCAAATGCTCGCTGCTCCTGCCAGGGCAGGTTTCCGAAATGTTTCTTTATATTATACAGCACTCCGCGTAGAATGTCACTTGCCGCATCCCAACCCGCGCTGTCAAGTTCTTCCCCGTCTATAAAGGACAGCATATTTAAAAATGCCCTGAAATATCCATAGACATGCTTTATCCCTGCATCCCTGGTCATTATGGAATCATTGTGAACCCGTCTTTTATAAAACGGCTGCTGGATATATCCGGCGTTTTCCGCCAAAAGCATAGCCCGAAATGTAAAATCATTGTCCTCATGGATGATTCCCCTCTGAAAGCAAAGGCCGTTTCGCTCAAGAAACCGGCGGTTAAAAAACTGCATCACCGCGCTGGTTCTGTACTCCCCGCATCCCCGCATCCGCGCCATCATCTCTGAACCGCCGCACTGGCTCGGATAGTCGCCCTTTCTCTCATAATAACTGTTAAATTCCGGATGCTCCTCCTTATCTCTTTCTGTCTCGTAAACGGTAGCCCCGTTAAAGAACAGGATATCAAGCTGCCTTTCGCGGCTGGCCTGATACAGCGCTTCGACTGCATCGGCCTCCAGCCAGTCGTCACTGTCGAGAAACTGTATATATTCTCCCTGCGCTTTTTTCAGCCCTCTGTTTCTCGTCTCTGCAAGCCCCGCGTTTTTCTGGCTGTACACAGAGATTCGTTCATCCTTCGCGGCATAGTTTTTCAAAATATCCAGTGAGCTGTCCGAAGACCCGTCGTCTATGCAGATTATTTCCAGTTCTCTGAACGTCTGCCCAAGAACGCTGTCTATGCACTCTGTGAGATATTTCTGTGCATTGTATACCGGTATGATGACAGACACTTTATGCCCTGCTTTGGATTTTCTTTCACATACCGCCTGCATTTCTCCGTAATCCGTCTCTCGCTCCAAATATGACCTGACCTGTTCTCTGCAAACCCTCCCGTATTCTCTTATCTCTGTGCTGAAGTTTTGCAGCTGCACTGCCCGTACCTCAAAAGAATAGCTCTCCCGGATAACGGGCCAAAGTTTCCTCACTTTTTTCTTTACCTCGTCATAATCCTCGAAAATCCTTTTTGTCTGGGCAGCAAATTCACTTTCATTGCGGTAGCAGAGCACCGCATCGCCAAACATGGAATCCAGCGCGTCTGAATAATCTGATATCACCGGAAGGCCGCAGGATAAAGCCTCGATAATCCGGGTATTGACAAATCCGTTTAGCGCCATGTCCTCATAGTGGTCGTCAACTGTGACCTTCGCATTCCTGTAAAGCTTTGGCAGCTCGTCATTAGGGATATTCTCCGCCACCACATATTCTGCCCACTCAGGCAGCACTTTCTCCCAGTTCGCACCCCATATTTTTAAAGGGATGCCATGTGCGATGGACCAGACGACGCTCTTTCTCTTTACAAACCGGGAATTTCCCACGAATACCCAGTCATACTCTCTCTCTGTGCTTTCGCATTCATCCGGGAAAAAAAGTTCTGTATCCGCACACATAGGAAGAACTTTAACCGGAACATGGAGTCTTTTTTCTATCTTTCCGGCATATATCTCAGAGCCGATGCATACCAGGTCATAGGCATTGTACTCTTCATCTGTAATCGTGGAAGGGTGGCTTAAGTTCCACATGATATAGACGCAGTCTCTATCCTTCCTGGCTGGGAAATACTCCTTATGCCCTCTCAGCACTATGACCACATCCGCCTCGCCGTCCTCATGCCATTCGTCATAGGATTCTACGACAGCATAATACCCCAGCCGCTCCAGATATTTCTTCAGTGAACTGGAAAAAGCGTACTCTGACCAGAGCTTTTTCACCGGTTCATTTGGAAATCCCGCTTTTATCACCCATATCTCTTTACCAGCCGCCATTTTTCTTCTGTCTTCCATGAAACATCCCTCATCTTTAATCTTTCATCCAGTGTCTATAATCCAAAAAGGAGAGCGGAAAACCCGTTCTCCTTTACAAACTTCATTCGCCTGTTTATTTTACAGGAACCACTTTATTCTGCTCCTTATCATAATGAACCGTATTTCCGTCTTTGTCAATATACGGATGTCCTTCATTGCTCCAGCCGATCCATCCGTCGCTGTAGAGAGACACGTCCTCATATCCAATAACCATAGCATCCCATACTTCCTCCGCCGCTCTCCAGCCGCTGCCGCAGAAGAAAGACATGTGTTTTGCCGTATCGATTCCCTGGTCTTTCCACATTGCCTCTAAGATTTCTTTACTTCTCATAGACTTGTCAGGATTCCTGTAATTGTACATGGAACTGGAATATCCGACTCCAGACTCCGAAAGAATCGTACCGTCAATCCTTCCTGCCAGGTCATGGTAGCCATATCCTGTATCCTTGCCTTCCCATTCTTCAATGGTACGTGTGTCAATCAGCTGGAAATCAGAGTCGTTCTTAAGCTTGTCCGCCGCCTCATCAATCGTGTCAATCATATCAGGATTCTGCGGCTTGTCCGCGCCAAAGCTTACCTTTTCCGGCTTATTGATGCCAGTCTCCATCTCATATCCCTTTGCGTTCCAGCCCACTAAGCCCTCGCTCATCACATGGACATTCTCACAGCCTAAATATTTCAGGATAACAGCCATACGTGTTGTTGCAAGCGGCTCGTAGCCAACGATTACAACGCAGCTATCCTTCGTTACGCCCTTAGCCTCAGCCAGCGCAATCAGCTCCTTATCGGGAATCAGCCTCCACTCGCTTCTGAAGTCCTCATCCTTCTCCTCCACATAAACCTTCGGAGTCTCATACTCGTCAGTATTAACATGAACGGTTCCCGGAACATGTCCGCCTTCATAGCCGGAGCCGGTCTCTTCGTTGTTCGTCTCGTCTCCCCATGATACGTCAAGCAGCGCAACTTTCGCATCCTTAACGATATCTGCTGCCTGAGCCTCAAGCTCTGTGCCCTTTACCACATGGTCGGAAATATTCTTTACGATATCCGCGGCATATACAGGTTATAATTTTCATAGCTTACAAGGTTTTCTGAGCCAGAATTAATCAGCTCTGCCGCATTAAATGTAGAAACGTTCTTGTAGCCAAGCCCTTCCAGATAACCCTTAACCGCTGCCGCGTCCTTCCCGTTCGTATCATAGACGATATAGGACTTCTCAGCCGTCATCTTGTTGGCATCCAGCTCTTTCTGAATTGATTCTTCTCTCGTCTTATTTTCTTTTTCATTTGATTCATATTCACAGTCAATCCACTGAGCGGAAATGTTGACCGCATTCTCAAAATGCCCGCCTTTCTCTGCTCCGTCAAGCGCCCATCCCTGATAAGCGTCTGCAACTCTCGCATCCACAAGAACCGTATTCTCATCGGTGTCCTTGATATACGCCAGCACATCCTCCTCAGATGCCTCTCCTGACGCTGTTTCCTCTTTTGCCGGCTCTTCTGTCTTCGTCTCCTCCTCCGGTGCTTTCTGCTCGCTCTTTCCGCAGCCGCCAAGCGTTAAAACAGCCGCAAGCATAAGTATGATTACTGCATTTCTTTTCATTTTCTTTATCTCCTTTCTACTTTTCCACTTCGCCCACAACCGCCCATCTCCAAAAAGACTGGTCATAGTTCCAGGTGTTCTCATAGCCTGCCATCTCTAGTACAAGCTGCATATATGCCGAGCGGATCCCCCCCGTACAGTAAGCCACGATCTTATCCTCTTTCGAGATACCCGCATCCGTCATCATCTGCTCAATATCCGCCTGGGATCTCAATGTGCCGCCCTCCCGGAACAGATCCGTATAAGGCATAAAAATGGCTCCCGGAAGGTGTCCTCCCTTCGCCTCATTGTACTTAACCGCGCCTTCGTACTCTTCCTCCGTCCGCACATCCAGTATCTTGTAGTCGTCATAATGAGCCTGAAGTTCCTCCGTTCCCATCACATGGGTATTATCTATAGCGTCAATCAATACCTCCGAAGGCTCCGGCTCAGACGCCCCCTTCTGGGTCGGCGCTCCCGCAGCTTTCGCAGCGCTGTACCCGCCGTCCACCATCTTCACATTGTCGTACCCGGCCGCTGAAAGCTCCCACAAAACTCTCGCGTCGTCTCCCCATCCGCCAAGGGTCTCCCCAAGCAGGATGATCTCCTTATCCTTACTCATCCCAAGCCCGCCAAGCTTTTCGGAAAGCTCCGAAGGCTCCGGGATCTTCCCCCAGCCTTCGTCTCCCTCCTTGCCGTAGCTCTCCCCGCAAGTCCCGATTTCCTGCCAGGTGGTAGCGATCGCCCCCTCAAGGGTCTCTTTTTTCGCCTTGTCCACGCCCCGGCAGTCCACCAGAAGGACATTCTCGTCTCCCGCATGCTCCTTCACATAGTCTGCCGTCACAAGATAAGCTCCCTCAAATGCCGCGTCGGATACCAGCTCTTCTTCCGGCACTCCTTTGCTCTTACATCCCGTAAGGCACCCTGCCAGAAGGCAGGCCGCCATAAATAACGCCCCTGTTCTTTTCACTCTCATCTTCATCTGGCTGCTCTTCTTTCATTCAGCACTTCTTCTGTCATCTGTATTACTTTGTCCACAAGCCCCGGACAATATTCAAGAAGTTTTCCGCTCTCAAGGGCGCCATTAAGACCTTCCGGCGTAGACACGTCATAACCGATGAGGCATTTACATTCTAACGACTCAAATTCCTTTAAAAACTTCTCCTTGAGCTGAGCCGTCTTTGACATCATGATCTCCTTTTGCTGCATCAGCCCTTCTAAACTGCTGTGCCCGTATTTTAAGCCGATTGCCATAAGCGCCCCTGTATATGCCCCGCACACCGAGCCAAGCTGCATCCCGCCTCCAAAACACGCCGACACGCGGTTGGCCTCATCCTCGCTGATGCCAAGTTCCCTGGCAAAATGCCTGAGGACTACCTGAGAGCAGTCGTACCCTTCCATAAACTGTTCTGCGATCTGTTTTGTATCCATATTCCTCTCCTTATATCCTCTGTCCAAAATGCTATGTTCTTAAGCCGTACATCCGCCGCAGCTTGATCCCTGCCCCGCCGTACATGCGTAACAGTGCTTGTCAAGGCGTATCCTTCTCTTCTCGTATGGCTTTCCTACCAGGTCTTTAATAAGATCCGCTCCCTCAATTGGCAGATCCACCGCCTGGTTGAAATCACAGTCATACACCCTTCCGTCCCATCCCACAGATAACTGGCTCCTGCACATCATGCCGGCCACCGCTCCCGGGTTGAACGCATCATAAAGCTTTGTGAGATACCCTTCCATATTGCCCGTCCGGGCAAGAAATGCCCCAAACCTTCCAATTGGATTATTTGTAATCGTAAAGAGATGGTTGAACACAATCCCATACTCACTTCCCAGATGTTCCTTATATTCCTTTTCCATCGCCGACTGCTCCGGCGGGAAAAATGCGCCCCCCGGATTGAACACCATATTCAGCGTAAGCTCCGGGTCTTTGCCATAGCCAAGGGCATTGAGCCTTTTCAGCACCTGGATAGATTTCTCAAAGGTACCTTCCCCACGCTGCTTATTGGAATTCTTCGCCTTGTAGTGGGGCAGGGAACAGATGACCGTCACCTTATTCGCTGCATAAAATTCCGGGAGATCCTCATACCCTTCCTCTAACATGACAGTGAGATTGCTCCGCACCATCACGTCGGGGCACACCTTCACCGCCTCTTCTACAAACCAGCGGAAATGCGGATTCATCTCCGGCGCGCCGCCTGTGATGTCAATGGTCTGAAACCCCCACTCCTTATAAAGCTTAAGGCAGTCCTCCAGAACATCCCGTCCCATCACCTCTGTGCGGTTCGGCCCCGCCTCCACATGGCAGTGCTTGCAGGCAAGATTGCACAGCCTCCCCACATTAATCTGCAGCACCGACATCTTATCCGTCATCAGCAGTTCCTTATCCTCAACAGAATCCTGGAAATCAGGAATCTGCGCCAATTTTTTAAATTCTTCTCTCGCGTCCATAATTAAAGCTCCAGTTTCTTCACAATGTTTTTCATCTGCACTCCGTGAACCAGCGCCGCGCCGCCCTTAATCGCCGCCGCCACATGGACGGCCTCCGTCATCTGCTCCTCGTCAACGCCCTTTGACAGGCAGTCCTGCGTATAAGAGTCGATGCAGTACGGGCACTGGACCGCAGTTGCCACCGCCAGCGCAATCAGAGACTTCTCCCTGGCCGTCAGCGCTCCCTCTGCAAATACTGAGCCGTAATACTGCATGAAATTCTCCCAAAGTTTCGGAGCCTCCTCGCCCATTGTGCCAAATTTTGCCAGATCCTCCGGATTGTAATAAGTATTCATTTACTTGTCCTCCTTTTTTCGTTTTTCATTATACAGCTGCTTGAATAAAACTATCAAAGCTGATATGGCAGACAGAAGAAGTAATCCTGTCACAAACAGTTTCGCCCCTCCCGTCAGCATACTGCCCACATAAGAATAGATAATCGTCGCCGGGAGCTGCCCGATGCCCGTAGCAATAAAGAAACTCCCAAAAGACATGGAAGTAAGCCCCGCCGCATAGCTCACGATATCAAAAGACATAAACGGCAAAAGCCTGGCGATCAGAATACTCATCCTCCCATGCCTCTCAAAAAACACATCGATCTGCTTAAGACCCGCCCGGCTCGTAAGCTTTTCCGCAACGTCCCGCCCCAGGAGCCTTGCGATGTAAAAGCACACCGCCGCCCCCGCCATGGCGCTTGACCAGGAAAGAACCGCCCCTTTCCACCAGCCAAACAGATTCGCATTGGCAAAGGTCAAAAGAAACGCCGGCAAAGGAGCTGCGATCGACTGTAAGATCATCAGCAGAAATGAGACTGCCGCCGCATACGCCCCGTAAGACTCCACAAAATCCCTCACCACCGTAAAATCACCGCTGGCAAAGGCCGCCAGCACCGTATGCATCGTCCGGTTCACCGACGGAACAAAGCAGTATATCAAAAACGCCGCCAACGCAGCAAGCACCACCGCCGCCCTCCCTATCTGGTTCCTTTTTTTCTTGTCCATAATTTTTACCTCTCGCCTGTATTTTTCATGCAAAAAACTCATCCTCTAAAAATAATCCCGTGACAGCATCTTAAGGAAATCATGGGAAAGGTACGCCTCAAGCTTTTTGTATGTAGACTCGTTAAAAATAAGCTTATCCGGCTGCTGGTACTGAACCCATGCCATGGCGCACCACGTCACCCCTCTCAGACAGGTAACCGGGATAAACGTATAGACCCTCTCCTTAAGCCCCTCCACCGGAAACCTCCCGTCTACAGCCTCCATATATTTCTCCAGGAAATCCTCCGTCTCCCGGGGCGTAAGTATCACATCCGTCTTCCAGAACGTAGTCGTAGGAGCAAGAAAATGCCCCAGATCCTGCGCCGGCTCCCCGTACAGCGGCTTTTCCCAGTCAATCAGGTAATTCTCCCTGCCCTCCCCGTTGATAAGGAAATTCGTAGAATTAAGCTCCGTATTAATACAGCACCGGTAACCTTTCCGGTTCTCTGTCTGCCGGAATCTCTCCCATCCCCTGTCCAAAAGCTCCCGGACGGCGCTTTTCGTCTCCCCGTCTCCCAGGGAAGAGTCCATATAGACCTTCACCATCTCCTCGCACTCGTTAAGGATCGCCCTCAGAGGGTCCGCCGGAGACAAGAGCCCGTCGTCCGCCGGCACCGGAACGCTGTGGATATCCGCAAGACACTGCGCCGCAATCCCCATATCCTTTCGGTAATCAAGACTTTTCCCCGGAAGATATTCCATCACCAGCACCCCATGTCCTAAGTCTTTTAAGCTCCCGTCCACATAAAATACTTTCGGTGTCCTTCCCGAATCCTTTAAAAGCTCCAACGCATGATATTCATACTCAATCTGATTTTCAAGATGCATCTGGCTCCCGCAGTTCACCCGCAAAAGAAACTCCCTGCCGCTGACCGGATGGGTGAAAATATAATTCATATTATACTCCCCCTGCGCCAACAGCCGGTACTCCTCGCAAACCACCCCCGGCAGCCCCATCGCCTCCCGGAATTCAGCCCTTTTCACATATTCCCTCAATCCCTTGATCCTGTCCAAACCAGCACCTCTCTCACCGCACATCTTTATACAGCCTTGCAATCTCCTCTATATCCGCCCCATCCCGATACTTCTTCCTGAGCCGGTTCATCTTCCACATCTCTTTCAGTTTCGGTATCGTTCCCGCCGGGAACCTCCTGTCAGACGTATAGATCCTCTTCTTCGCTATCCCAATCTTTTCCCCCCGCTCCTTAAGCCCGAGGGAGAACTCATAATCCTCCATAACGGGCAGCTCCGGGAACATCCCCATCTCAAAAAACAATCTCCGGTCGATAAAGATTCCCTGGTCGCCGAACACCACGTTCCTGTCCTTAATCCTATGATTGGAGATGACGCGGCATGTATACATAAAGAAATTCCTCGAATGAAACGCAATCCCAAAGCATCCCACCCGGTAATCTTTCATCACATAGCGAATCTGCTCAAGGGGCCTCTCCGGCAGCTCACTGTCGCAGTGAAGGAAAAACAGGATATCCCCCGAGCTCTCCTTCGCTCCCAGGTTCATCTGCGCCGCCCTTCCCTTTTTCGAATAGAGAAGTCTGAAATCAGAGCTTATCTCCTCCGGCGTTCCGTCCGTACTCCCCCCGTCCACAAAGATGATCTCGCACCGCTCCTTTATCTTTTCCAGGTCTTCAAGAAGTCTCCCGATCGTCTTTTTTTCATTGTAGACAGGCACAATCACGGAAATCCTGCCTGTCCTCATTAAGTATTTTCCTGTCTCCGTTTTCTGCAGAGATTTGTCAAATCTCACTCTGTCCCGAAAGCTTTCGATATCCTCTCTCGTGTCTATATCGTGACGCTCTTTTCCCAGCCCGGCAGACAGACCTTTTGACTTCAATCCGCGCAACGTATGATAAAGGACGTTCCCGTGTCCGTAAGTCCGCTTTTCAAAAACTTCTTTCCAGGCAGCCTTCATTCCCACAAGATAATATCCGCCGTCCGCGGTAGGACTAAGCACCACATCCTTCCGCTCAAGAATCTTATATGCCAGCCGGATATCCCCCCACTGTACCTCCGGCACATCCGTTCCCATCAGCAGGCAGGACTCATAACCTCTTTCCAGCACCTTCTCTATGGCACGATACATCCGCTGCCCCAGGTTCTCTCCCTCCTGGGGGAAATATCCGGCACACTCCCCGAATATTTTTCCGAGCCTGCCAGAACCGCCCTGATATCCCGCCGTCCTTCCAAAAAATGATTCCTCCCCGTCATCATCTGCGGGTTCACTGTAACACACATACAAGTCTGCCTCAGCCTGCCCTTCTTTGCACGTCGCTGCAATATCCTTTAAAAAGCAGCAATGCAGCTTTGCACACTGCTCAGGCGTAAAATAAGGCATCAGCCTTGTCTTCGTCTTCCCCGGAACCGGCACTCGGGTAAATATGATCAACGCTTTTTTTCTCATGCATCCCTTTCCGGCATCTTGGCGCAGATGCCTTCTCCCTATCTGACTGCATTATTTCCAAAATCACAGATTTTTTGTCCGCATGCGGTTAATGAGCGACTTGACCGTGTCCGGCCGTTCCCCTGTTCCAAGAATCTCCGGCAGCACATGGCGCACCTTTTTGCACCCGTTTCTCGTAAGGTTGCCCGCGCAGGAGCCGCAGTAAGTATAGACCGTATCCGGGCACTTCTTCACCTTCTTTGCAAATCCTTTCGCAAGCTCCGGCTCCATCACCCCGCCGTTGCCGCCGAGCCCGCAGCACTGGATGTCCCCAATGACACTGCATTCTCTCTCCAGGAAAAACTCAATATCCTTAAGCCATCTGCCCTTCTCCCTGTCCGGACAAGGCCGGAACATACGGCATCCCCCGGGTATCTTGCCGCCAAGCCCCAGTTCCCTTAATTTCTCATATATGTTCACGACCCTCATGGAAACGCGCCCGCGCATATAATCCTCACAGTTGGGGCAGACCGTGATAATCTCTGTCACCCCTGCTCCGAAAAGCCGCCCCTCTATCTCCTGCAATATCTTTTCTTCCTGCCCGGCCATACCGATATCGGCAATGGGTTTCCCGCAGCACTCATACACCGTTCCGATTCCCGCCCGCTCCAGCAATATCTTCGCAAGCCTCTTTGTCGTCTTCGGATATACCGACGGAAAATTGCAGCCCGGAAACAGGACGCTCTTTTCCGTAATATGCCGGTAGTTCCGGTACAGATAATCCTTCTTTTCCGAAATCATCCGCTTATATTTTTTATTTACATACGCTCCTGCATCCTCGCTTACCTGCCTGCGGCGCATATCCGCCACCACCTGCCTCCCGTCGATCCCTACCGGGCAGACCTCGCTGCACCGCCCGCACAGAAAACAGTGGTACGCCAGCTCATTAAGCCTCGCCGCATCCCCGATATCGATCCCGTATTTCTCCAAAAACACACAGTTCTTCCGGCAAATATGGCAATGCACGCATTTCGACGTGTCTGTAGTCCTACCCCTCTGTTCCTCCATCATCCTGCCCCTCTTTCATGTAACGTTTCTTCAAAAATGCTCCAAGCCCCATCACCACTACGCCCAAAAGCAGAGCAATCCCGATATACATGATCCGGTTTTCCTTGTCCGCAAGGCCCGCCGTTCCAACTGTATACATGGCAGTTCCGGGCAGCATGAAGATCAGGGAGCAGACAGAATAGGTGCCGAAACGAATATCCGTCACCCCGTAGGCAAAATTCTGAAGATTATACGGAAAGACCGGAACCAGCCTCGTAATCATAAGGATAAAAATCTCATTGCCGCCGTTCTCTCCGAAAAGCCATTTTTTAATATATTTATTCTTCATTGCCATCGGTTTTATACTGTCTTTCAGGAAAAACCGGCCCACGGCAAACGCTAACATCGCACCTATGGTCGTCGCTGCCGAGCAGCAGAGCGTTCCAAGCACCGGCCCAAACAAGAGCCCTGCCGCAATGGCAAAGGTAACCCCCGGCAGCGCCAGCACAACGCACCCTATAATTGTGATGCCAATGTAGAGCAACACTGCAAAAAAAAGATTCTCGTTCACGATATCTTTTAAAAACCGCAGGTTATCAAAATCTCCAATACAAGAAGACCACTTAAAAATGTGGTCTAAAACTAAAATCGCAGCAATGATGCCAATAAATATCCACAGTTTCTTATTTTTCATCACATTCTCTCTTATCTCAATCTTTAATGCACTTTCATGTCATTATATCATCATGGCTTTACTCTGTATAATTGATAGTTTGTATAAAGCAAGGCATCTTATAGATGTTTTCTATAAGATGCCTTCCTGAAAATATTATTTTAATTGCTGCAACCTGATCTTAATGTAAAATTTTAATATTCCGTACCACAGTACACATCAAAATTATTGGCCGGAACTTTTGACGTTTCTTTTTCTCCGGTCTTAATCCTGTTTTCAATCTCCTCCAATTTCCTTTCCAGAAACTCTATGCTCTCCTCCGAGCCCACGCTGTCGCCGGATGTCGTCTTCATAAGCAGCAGAGAATTCTGAATCGCTTTTTTCTCTTCCTCCAGTGTCCTTTGTTTCTTCTCACTTTCCTCTGCCGCCCCCGTATTCACAGGATTCATCTGGCTGCCGCGGCTCAGCACCGCCTGAGGGTTAAAATGCCCTGTCCCTAATACATTCATCATTTTCCTCACATCTCCTTATATATCTTTTTCGTACACCATCTATACCGGTATACAGATATATCGGAAAATATGCCTCCCGCAACAAGCCGTTTTCCGCAGATGGTCACCCTCCCTTCGCAAGCGGTCACTTTTCTTTATCAGACAGGCTTGCTCCTTTGGCAGACGGCTCAAGGCACAGCATCATCCTAAGGCAGAACTTCCCCTGTTTCCGTTCCGCCCGCATCGTTCCCCCATACTTTTCAACCGTCCGTTTTATATTTCTTAAGCCAACACCGTAATCGCTCTCTTGCAGGAGCCCCCCAACACTGCCGTCAGCGCCGCCCACCGCCAAAGGCTTAAGTTCAGGCGCATTATACGTATTTGTCATATTGAGAATCAGGAATTGGTGTTTCATCCCCGCTTTGATCGTAATTTCACGTTTCTCCTGGCTTTCTTTCATACATGCCTGAATGGCATTGTCCATCCCATTTGCCAAAATCGTACAGAGGTCGGCGTCTTCGATAAAAAACTTCCTTGAAAAATGGACATCGCAGCTTACCTTTATCCCCTTTGACTCCGCAAGGCCTGCCTTCTCCTTCAAAAGCACATCTGCCGCCAGATTTCCCGTATGGATTCCCGCTGCCAGGCTGTCTGAGCGGACTTTTAAGTTTCCGTAATACTCCTCTGCTTCCTCATACCTCTTTTCCCGCACAAGCCCTTGCACAACCAGAAGATGGTTGTCGATGTCGTGCTGAAATGCAAGATATCTTTCATTTCGCCTTTTCACCTCGTCCAGATCGTCAAGCACATGCCGATAAGAAGATTCCCGCTCCTTTCTCATACTCGCAGACTTCTTCGCGATAAAGCAAAGGCTCCCTGCCGTCAGCACCGCCAATACGCCTGTTACCGCAAACTGCACCGCAATCCCCATCTGCTCGCTCATGCTCTTTTCCACAAGACGGCTCATCAAAACATTCTGAAATCCTTCCATAAAGGAATACAAAGTCAAAATGACTGCCGCAGGCGCAACCGCCTCAAACACTTTAAATTTCATGGCAAATACGGAAAAGCAGAAGATAAGCCCTGTATGCAGGAGCATCCTGCAAAGCTCAGAGCTTTGCAGATACATCGTCAGAAATGTAAGCGCGCAGCTCGCAAAAAGGCAGACAGCCGCAGAAATCCGTCTCCGGGCTCCTGCCATGTCCTGTAAAAACCGCATCTCAAAAAAAGAAAGAAAGCCATTGATAAACATCCACCACATATAGAACAATCCTGCATGAAAGCTTTCCGCCCCGCCCATCCTATCACCCCGTTTTTCAGAATATCTCATCCTTCAAAAAATCCAGCATACTTTGCCTGAATTCCTTCTGCCTTCTCCTTGACACCGGCACCTTCTCCCCGCTGATAAGAACCGCCGCCCCCTTCTCCTGCCGGACGACATATTCTGTATTTACAAGAAAACTTCTGTGGCAGCGGAAGAACCGCCCGTCAAGTTTTTCTTCCAGCACATCAAGCGTTCCAAAATATTCATAACATCCGTTCTGCGTATGGACGCAGAGCTGATGGTCAAAAACTTCACAGTACAAAATATCACGGAGCAGGATTCTTTCATATACCCCATTTTTCAAGATCCCAAGGGTCTCCTTCTCCGTTTTCCCAAGCCGCTCCCGCACCCTGTCAAGGGCAAGGAACAGCTGCTCTTTAGCGACAGGTTTTACCAGATAATGAACTGCTCCTACATCAAACGCATCCAGCGCGTATTCCTTATAGGCCGTCACAAAGATAATCCGGCTCCTCCCGCCAAGCTTTTTCGCCAGCTCAACACCGTCTATGCCCGGGAGTTTCAAGTCCAGCAAAACCACATCATACTCCCCCGGCTCCTGCATCAGCTCCTCGCCCGATGCAAATGTCCGTATAGCGGCATGCAAACCTTTGCTCCTGACATAACACCGCGCCATCTCCTCTAATTTTTCCAGCGTAAAGCTGTCGTCCTCACATATAGCAATTGAATTCATACGACTTTATATGCAAAGGGCAATAATTCCTTTGCCTTAACCTTTCTGTTCTCCCCCTCTTTTATCTTCTCATACGCAATCCGCGGCGAGCCGTCCTCCACGTAGATAATGCCGCACCTTTGGAACCCGTTTTTCTCAATCAAATGCTGCATCACCTTATTGTCTTCATGAGTGTCAATCCGAAGATGGCTGATTTTCTGTTCACAAAACTTTGCAATCGCATCAAAAATGCCGTGTGCTTTCCCATCCCCGGCAACGCGGTGGAGTGTTCCGTATTCCGTGTCAGAAAGCCATTTTCCCCGCTCAATATATGCATATGTCGGCTCCTCCCCGGTCATAAACGCGAACACGCCATGTACTGTGCCCCGCTTACTATCCCGCACTGCATATAGCTGTCCGGCATCTATATCTTCCGCAAGCATGTCTTCCGGGGGGAAACCGTCCTTCCACTGGCTGGCATTTCCCGACTCCCTCATAAACTTTCTTGCATGCTCGTAAATCTGTAAAATCTGCGGCAGATCCTCCCTGCGCGCGAGGGTAATCTTAAAATTATTATTTTGCGGCAGCACGTTCCTATCTCTCCTTTTCTATTATGTAAGATTGTAAACTTTTTTTGCAGCCATTTTTCTCATAAAACTCTTCCAGCCCCGGCTGTGCGCCGAAATACAGCATAGTTGGGGTGTTTTCCGCAGCAAGTCTCAAAAGCCTGCTGCCTATTCCCTGCCCCTGGTACTCCGGAAGAACAAGCAGCTCTGTAATCGTTCCAAAATAGCAGCCATCCGACAGTATCCGCAGACAGCCTACAAGTTTGCTGCCATCCCGGGCAGTTATATTTATCGTTTTCCCCAATGCGCCCTCTGTCTTATCCTCATCATAATCCCCCTGCCAGACTTTATTCACAAAAGAAATAAACTCCTGTACGTCCAACTCAATATCATTCGTATTATATCTTATCATTTCAGGTTTCCCTTCCGGATATTATCCTGAATGATGGCGTCTGTTATTTCAAACAACTTTTCCGACCCTAATTTTGTCTTTCTCTGCCGTGTGTAGACCTGCTCGGCGGTAACTTCATGCTCACGCCAATCGCTGCCGTCGTTGCTGTTGTTTAACATAAGCGGCTGCAGATTATCTATGGCGTGCACAAATCTTGACTCGGCAGTTTCATATGCCTCGAATTCATCAAACAGCGCTGTAAATTCTGCTTTTTGCTCCTCGGGAAGAATGGAAAATATCCGTTCCTTGGCGGCGTCTTCCCTGGCTTTCTGCGTTTTCAGGCCCTCCTCGTCATAAGCATAAGTATCTCCTGCGTCAATTTCGACAATATCGTGAATCAGGCACATGAGCATTACCTTCGCTATATCCACTTCCTCATTTGCGTATTCTTTTAGCAGATACGCCATAACTGCCATATGCCAGGAATGCTCCGCGTCATTTTCATTCCTTCCGCGCAAAGATAAATGAGTCTGCCGGAATATATTTTTCACCTTATCAATCTCCAGGGCAAATGCCATTTGTTTTTTCATACGTTCTTCCATATCAAGACCTCCAATTCATTTATTTGACGTTTACATCAGTTTATATGTCCCCTTCCCCAGCTTTTTGACTAATCCGGCAGTTTCACTTTGGTTCAGGATTCTTTGAAGCTGCCTTGCACTGCAATGAATGTGAAAAGCTGCCTGCTCGATTCCTTTTAAAGTCCCGTCACTGCATTTATACTTCATATACGACATAACCCGTTCTGCAAGGGACGCAGGAGCTGCATCAATAGCGGTCATTGTTCCGATTTTGGCTGAAAGGCTGCTGCATATAAGCTCCAGAAACTTGTTATTGGCAAGCAGCGTTTCCCTGTTTTTTTCAATCGAAAATGATATGCAGGTCAATCTCTCCGCCGCTTCAGCATATATGTTGCTGTTTTTAGGATAAAAGATATCCATGTCTCCTAAAAAATAATCCTCAGTTCCATTTGACAATGAATAGCGCGTTCCGTCATCACGGATAAAGTAGATATTTATCGAACCCTGCTCCACAATTTGAAATAAAAGCTCTTTTTGGAAAGGCGAACTCACCAGTTCACCTTTTTCATACTCTGTCAGACAAAAATCAATGTCCAGCGAATGAAGTACCGCGTGATATTTGCTTTTCGCAATACAGAATTCTATTTTCTCTTTATCATATATTCTTTCCATAAAACCTTTCCTCAACAGGACAAATGTCTCGTTTTTTTGATTTATTTTATATTATAATCAAAAAAAATTCAAGGAAGGAACACGAGATATGTCTACAGTTTTTGAAGAAAAGAATATTTCCAAAGCAATTATTAAAGTTGGGCTTCCCGCTATGCTGGGCCAGCTTACAACACTTATTTATAACATTGCCGACACATTTTTCGTCTCACTTACAAGGGAGCCCGCAACGATTGCCGCAGTAACATTATGCGCGCCGATTCTCCTTATCATCATGTCGGTTGCCTGTATCTTCGGAATGGGCGGCAGCAGTGTAATTGCCAGGTTGCTGGGAGAAGATAAGAAAGAGCAATCCGGTACGACAATGAATTTCTGTGTATATGCAATGGCGATAGCAGGAGTTATCACGCTTATTTCAGGGCTGGCTTTTTTGCGGCAGTTGGCGGAAATATCGGCGCAGACCCGGATAATATAGCCTATACCTGCGATTATCTGAAATGGCTCTTTATCGGTGCTCCTTTTATCATGATGGCAAATGGATTTGTTCATCTGTTCCGCTCAGTCGGACTTATAAAAGAAAGTACCATTGGATTAGTGCTAGGAAATGCCATCAATATGGTACTGGATTATATTTTCATCGCAATCTTTGAATGGGGAACAGCAGGCGCCGCACTTGCAACATCCTTAGGTTTTGTATGCGCGACCGTATATTACATTGTCTGCATGATACATGAAGGACACAAGGGAAACCAGTTGGTGCCACTGACGCCCAGACGATTTTCACCAAACGCAAAGATGGTTCGCAGCGTTGTAAGCATTGGAATCCCGGGAGCCCTCATTACTGTGCTTATGAGCGTCTCCAATATTGTTCTTAACAATTATATCGGCATATACGGTTCTGACGCAGTCGCCGCTTACGGAGTTGCATATAAGCTTGACCTGATTCCTATTTTGCTGTCCGTAGGATTATCGCAGGGCGTTGCTCCTTTAGTGGGCTATTGCTACGGCAGAAACGAGAGAAAACGTATGACTGACATGATGAAATATTCCATACTGTACGGAACTTTGCTGGGCGCAGTATTCACTTTTGCTTTCGTCCTTTGCGGAAAGCAGCTTGCCGCTATATTCCTACAGAACCACCTTCTGATTGAACAGACAGGATATTTTCTGAAAATCCTTTGTCTGTCAGCTCCCTTGCTTGGCATAATCAACATGATAACAAGTTATTTTCAGGCATTGGGAAAAGCAATAAAATCACTGATTATCACCGTTCTAAGAAATGCAGCATTGTTTATCCCGGGAGTAATCATATTAAACCACTTTTGGAAATTGAATGGCGTAATTGCCGCACAGCCTGTTGTGGAAATGGTTTTAACGCTGATTTGCATATTTATGTACCTGAAAGATATAAGCCTATCTGCGGCGTCCCAACAACAATCACACAGGCAACCGCTTCAAAACCACACCGTTACATAGGCTTTAAATTCTTATTAAGCCTGTCCACCATCCAGGCGATTCTCTTTTCCCGGCCGGCATCTGTTTTTGCGTCAAAATACGCCCGCGTGTAGGTTTTCTTTACTGACAGGGGCATTGCGTGAAAATTCGTGCAGGCCGGTTCATACTTTTCCAGCAGCACAAAAAGGCTTGCAATCTGCTCCTCTGTAACTGCCCCGGGCTTTGGCGCGTCCCACTGGCCGTTCTTTTTTGCCTCTTCTATCTTCTTTCTGCCGAAATCCGTCATTAACCCCCGTTCTTCGAGTTTTTCCGTCAACGCCTTATTTTTCTCTGACCACTTGCTCTTATCCCTACGCATAGAAAAATACTTTTTGTATGTTTTATCGTCAATACTTTTCATCTGTCCGTCAATCCACCCAAAGCAGAGCGCTTCCTCAAGCGCCTCTCCAGCTTTTATTGTCTTTGGCCCGCCAGCCTTTCCAAATAAAATCCAAATACCGTCGCCGGACAGGCAATTCTCCTGCAGCCATTCTCTAAATTCTTCTCTGTTTGCAAATTCCATTGTATCGTTCATCAGACGCCTCTCCTTATCAGTTAATTCTATGAAAAATAACGTGCTGCTCCTTCATCGGGAAGAAAGGCTTGCCGCCTTTCGGCGGATCTGAATCAAGCGGAGCAGATCATTATACAAGTCTTCTTTGTCCTCTATATCAATCATCAGCCACCTTTGTCCGTTTCCTTCCTGTGTCTGATTATATATATTTTGCATTTCAATCGTACATTCCGGCAGTATTTCCTCAACATACGGCTTTTCCTTTGTACCTACAACAACCAAAACTGTAATATAACATTCCCTTGGATATATGGTACACAATGCTTTCCCTGCCTTTTTAAATTTAATATTCCAGCCCCGTTCCCAACTGCATGAGCTGTATTCTATCTTTTCCTTACAGTTATATACGTTCTTGATTTCCGTACAAAAATCCATGAAAACAGGATTTCCGACATATTCGCCGATCTCCTCAATCGCCGGGCAGACGCCCTTGTCCTGTAGATCAATCATATCCGCACATTCCTCCAATATATTCTTTTCACCCGCTACATGCCTACTTCAAATGTTCCATCACTTCTTCTAACGCCAACTTCCCCAAAGTAAATTGCTCTAATGCCATATATCTTTTTTCAGCAACGGTATGTTCTTTTTCACAATATTCCTTTACGATTTCCGTTTCATCATCCATCGGTCTGTCCACGTTTGATTTTGTCTGATAAGCCTCAAAATACCTTACGCCAAACCTTCTTTGGGATTCTGCGTTGATATGTATGCCGTCCGGGTTTGAATACAATTTTTCTCCAGTTACAAAGTAGCAATTATCGTTATTTTCCGCATATCTAAACAACTCCCGATTGATCAATTCATATTCTACGCAGCTCATCCCAAATGCGGATTTCCCCAAATAATCACCTAGGCCTCCGAGTATAAAAGGAACTTCCTTAACTCCTAATTCTTTTCTGAATGAACTTACTATTTCATCAAGTTTTTGATAATAGTCCTTATATTGCCCGCTATGGCTGTCACTTTCTCCCTGATGCCACAAGATTGCCTCCAATTCACTATTTTCCATCGCGAATCTTGCCTCGCTAACTGCATGGCGATATAAAGCCCCTTCCACATTCCATTCATCAATGGAACTGCCGCCTTCAGCACAAGGTATCAATCCAATTTTCCCGTTCTTGTTTGCATTGCACCATGCCTGTGCAAATGACGCCGCCGGCCCAACGCCGGAGACCGCTCTGTCAAAATGAATCGGCTCTGCCATCATCTGCCACCTTCCATTTCTTAACATAAAAATATTTTCGTTGCAGATTGGCTTGACTTCATGTAAAAAGCCGCGCCCTGCCATATTTGATTGTCCAATAAGCAAAACCGATTTCATCTTAATCTCCTTCAAATCCCGACTCCTTCTCACTCTTACTCATTCTTCCACATCATGGAATATTCCTTCTCTCCCGTATTTTCATCCACGCCCTCGCCCTGGATTACGAACCCTTCTCGCAGATAAAACCGAACCGCCCGCTCATTCTTCTGATACACGCTTAAGAAAAGCTGCGGTTTTATACCTTTCACGTAATCCAAAAGCCTTTTTCCGATGCCGCCGGAACGCATCCCGCTCCTGACAAAAATTCCTGCAATATAATCATCATCCAGCCCAACAAACCCCTGTATCTCTTTTTCCTCTCCGCAAACGTACACTTCCGCCTGCCCGAGCATTTCCTTGACTGTCTCGAAATTGTCTTTCCAATACTTAGCCGGGATGAATCCATGCGCCTCCAGGTTAGTGCAAAGCCAGATGTCAGCCACCTTGCCTGTATCTTTTTTCTGCATCCTCCTAATCATGGCCCACCTCATCCGGCTGCTGCCCATCGTGGGCCCTCCACTGGCATTCCATCAGCTCCAGCCCGGAAAATACTGCTTTAAAGGACGATTCTTCCGGAGAACAGGCATAAATGCCAAACCGTATCTTTCCTTTTCCGGCGTGCATATGGCAGATACGCATCTGCTGGAATTCATCTCCGTCCGCTGCACATTCGATACAGTAATCGTCTTCCCTCCTGCTGAGCCTGTACCACATAGTTTTCACTGAAGAATCGATCACCGTCGTCGCCCAGTCTGAATACCCTTGATTAGTGACAACGCTCCCAAGGTGCTGAAATTCCTCATTTTCATACTCTACAGATCCTTTCAGCCAGTTCTCGCTGTCCAGATACATGACAATCCCGCACTGGTCAAACCGGTGATGGCTCCCCTCAAATTCAGTCTTCACAATAAAGCTGAAATACTTTTCCTCTGTCTCCATCTGAAAGACCGGAGCATTGTCATTTCGGAAATGATAATAAGTCCTCTGCCACAAATCCGTATGGGGCTTTGTGACAACCTCTATCCGATCCCCCATTATCTCGCAGCTCTGCGGCTCTCTTATCCATGAAAATTTCGTTAAATCCATCTTTCTCTCCTTCTGCAATTGCGCTTTTACGCGTTAAATCTCCCTGCCAGACCCCCGCTGGGCGAAAGCTGCCGGGCATTGCCGGGTCGCCGCCATAGCCTGCCCAACAGCAGTTACCGCAGCGCCTTCACCGGGCAGGCTTTCACGCACTCATAGCACAGGATGCATTCCGTAGCATTCTCCCGGTTCCGTGATTCCCGGTTCACTTCCACTTCCATCGGGCAGGCTTTTAGGCACTTACCGCACCGGATGCACTTCCCCTCATCGCAATGTACCCTCAGCATCGAATAATAGCTCATCGGTTTAAGAAAAACCGTGACCGGGCAGGCATATTTGCAAAATGCCCGGTTATCTCTGAACACATATGCAAGAACAATTCCCGCCGTATAATAAAACAGATTTCCTCCGATAAACAGCCGAAACATCACCTTCTCCAAATCTTCGGCTTTCATCAGAAACAGACCGGCAACCAATGCAAATGACAGTGCAAATGCAATATACCGGATGAATCCAAGCCGCCGGCCATGTCTTTCCGGCCTCTTATAAGGAAGAAAATCCAGAACCATCGCTGTCCAGCAAGCATACCCGCACCATCCCCTGCCAAAAATCAGCGGCCCTAATATCTTCGCCACCGCATAATGAATCACCGCCGCCTCGAAAACACCGAGAAACAGGTAATACCAGAAACCCTCTATCTGCATATTTTCACGGCATATAAGGCCGAGATACACCAGCATATAGGAGCCAACAGCAAATTGGACAAACCGCCTTGCATATCTTTTTCCTCTGGCAAACAACGCAAGCCCCGCAGCGATGCATCCGCCAATATAAGTAAAATTCAGAAAATAAAACAGATTTCCCTTTGCCAGGGTCAAAGACACCGCTATTATTTCAAACAAGCAAAACAATAATATCGACGGTATATATTTCTTCAATTCGTTACGCCTCCCTTTCCGATTTCTTCGCCTGTCCAAAATCAGAAAAATCCAAAACGGCACATGTCCGGCGACAGCATATTTTAATAAATGCTTACGATGACCCCCTTGCCCTCATCAGCTATGGACTGATAAAACTCTTTCAATCCGCAGAACGACTCTGACAATTCTTCTCTCAGCTCATCCGTCTCATCATCCTCCCAAATATCCGGATAGATATCGTTTTCTGCCAGTACATGCGGCTTAAATCCTGCGAGAGCCTTCTCTATGTCGAATTCATCCAAAGCTGCCGATATCTCTGCTGCACGCTCCGGATATATATAAGCGATAAATTCGTCATCATCGTCATCTGTAAACATCTCTGTTCCCTGTATAGCCTCGCTCAGAAGAGAATTTTCCCTTGGTGAATTTGCTGAAACCCCTGTCAAGATAAAGTGAAGTCCGTCCCATAGCTTATCCAGGTCATATACCTCAGCCTCGCCTTCTTCATCTATCTCTTCAATTTCCTCAAAAATCTCTTCTCCGGACTCCGTTTTCAGCCTTTCAATCAACTCACGGTCCGCCTCCATGTAACATGCTAACATTCCCATAATAGTGCCTCCTAAAATTTTATTTCCTGCTTTTATTCAGATACCTTTGTGTATACATGCATACGGCAAAACATTTGCCGCATAGGTCTGTCTTAATCCCTGTTGCCCCATACATAATTTCCGACTGCTTTTCATAGCATTTTTCCACATCGACTATCTTTTCTCTTTCCGTTCCCGCTTTCCACAGTGTTCCGCTAAGCGCCTGTGCCGGACAGCTTTTCACGCAGAGAGTGCAGGCTCCGCACTGTGAGCTTTCAACCGGAATATCATGTTTCAGCGGAGCGTTGGTCAGCAGCGAGGATATCCTCACTGCGGAACCGAACTTTTCTGTAACCAGAAGCCCATTTTTCCCGATCCATCCAAGGCCGGCTTTCACAGCCACCGTCTTATGCGGAAGTTTCGAGCATCTATCCGAATCAACCTTCACGCGGTCTGTAGTCTGCGCGTAAGCCGAAAAGCCTTTTTCCTGCAAAAGACTTTCACCGGCTTTCACAATCTCATTCAGCCTATCATTCAGAGAGTAGTACAGATCATAATACTCTTTTGTGGGCGCATGCTGCAAATCTCGGATAACATTTTCCGGCAGCAAAGCCGCTACAGAAATGCCCGTATCATAATCACATCCCCTGACTCCTCTTAAATCTCCGATTCCCACCAGCGCTGCTCCGTTTTGAAACAGCAATGTCTTTAATTCTTCTGTCAGTCCCATCATTCTCCTCCTGCCGTCACCTGGCTTTATTTTTCCGTCTTTCCCACCCCGTTAATTTATTTATATATTTTATTATGACATGCTGATACAGGAAACGCAATATTTCTTTCCCTAATGTTTCACCCTGCATTTCCATTTAAAAAAGCATCTTAAAAAGGAATCTGCTGATCCTCTTTAAGATGCTTTTATCTGGCTAGCGGCAATGCCCGCCGCAGTTTTTACAATTGCCTCCGCATTGTATGGACTTCCCGTTCTTCTTATCCCGAACCATGCTCCTTACCGCAAGTCCTACAAAGAAACATACAATTGACCCTACCGCAAAAGTTCCCATATTAAAAAACCTCCGTTTTTATGATTTTTTCAGCCCTTATCTCGCCGCAGCCATCCCATTCATGCCCATCTTCAATGGCTCTCTTTCCTTATAGGGGCGCGCCAGCAGATAGATAAACATAATGGCAAGGACTATTGCCGCAACTGTCCCGACGCCGAAACCACCGCCTGTCAGCACGTTTCCAATCTGATACACGCAGAGTGATACGACATAGGCGAAAAGTGTCTGGTATCCGATTGCAAACCAGAACCATTTTATATTATTCATCTCTCGCCTGATGGCTCCCATCGCCGCAAAGCAGGGCGCGCACAGGAGGTTGAACACAAGGAAAGAGTACGCGGCTATCGCTGTCATGCTGCCTGCAAGCTGTCCCCAGATTTCCGTTCCGTCCTCTGCAACTTCCCCGAACCCGAACAGGATGCCGAATGTTCCTACCACACTCTCTTTGGCGATGAGTCCGGTAACTGCCGCCACCGCCATCTTCCAGTCGCCCCAGCCGAGAGGCGCAAAAAGCGGTGCAAGGATACTTCCGAAAGCCGCCAGGATGCTGCTGTCAAGCTGTTCTGCCTCAAGCATCCCAAAAGATCCGTCCGCCCAGCCAAAGCTCATCAGGAACCATAAAAGAACCGTTGACACAAGGATGATCGTGCCTGCCTTTTTGATAAATGAATACCCGCGCTCCCACATGCTCCGAAGGACATTCCCCGCTGTCGGCATATGGTACGCCGGCAGCTCCATAACGAAGGGCGCCGGGTCTCCCGCGAACATCCGCGTCTTTTTTAAGATAATGCCGGAGCAGATGACTGCTGCGATGCCTACAAAGTATGCGCTGGGCGCAACCCATGCCGCCCCGTCAAAGAGCGCTCCTGCAATCAGTGCGATGATCGGCAATTTTGCTCCGCAGGGGATAAATGTAGTCGTCATGATCGTCATCTTGCGATCCCTGTCATTTTCAATCGTCCTGGATGCCATAATCCCCGGCACGCCGCATCCCGTACCGATGAGCATCGGGATGAAGGATTTCCCTGAAAGACCGAACTTGCGGAAGATCCTGTCCATGATAAACGCCACCCGCGCCATATATCCGCAACCTTCCAGAAATGCAAGGAAGATAAACAACACAAGCATCTGCGGTACAAAGCCAAGTACCGCGCCCACTCCTGCCACAATTCCGTCAAGAATGAGCCCCTTAAGCCAGTCTGCACAGTTTACGGCCACAAGAATGCCCTCGACTGCCGGAGGAACGATCTCGCCGAACAGCACATCATTTGTCCAGTCTGTTACAAATGCCCCCACTGTCGATACAGATACATAATACACCAGCCACATGACAATTGCAAATATAGGCAGCGCCAGCCATCGGTTTGTCACCCAGCGGTCTATCTTATCTGATATGGTGAGTTTCTGCGTCCGGTTTTTCTGCACACATTCCGCGATTACCGAAGATATGTAGACATACCTCTCATTCGTGATGATACTCTCCGTATCATCGTCAAACTGCGCCTCCATCTCCTTTATGTCTGCGGATACGTCCGGCACGGACGGCATCTGCTCCTTGATCTTGTCATCTTTCTCCAAAAGCTTGACCGCGAAAAATCTTTTCTGTTCAGCAGGCACGATTCCGACAATCTGCTCTTCTACTCTTTTTATAATACTCTCTGCTTCTTCTCCAAACTCATGGACTGCCTTCGCCGCATTCCCGGACTTCGCAAGGAGCACCGCCCGATCCGCCGTCTCCATAACACCCGTTCCCTTAAGCGCAGAGATCCGTGTTACCTCACAGCCAAGCTTTTCACCCAGCTTTCCCGTGTCGATCATATCGCCGTTCTTTTGTACGATATCCATCATATTCACCGCCATGATCACCGGGATCCCAAGCTCCATAAGCTGCGTGGACAGATAAAGATTACGCTCAATGTTCGTGCCGTCTACGATATTAATGATGGCATCCGGCCTGTCACCGATTAGATAATTCCTCGCCACCACTTCCTCCAATGTGTAGGGAGACAGAGAATAGATGCCTGGAAGATCCATGATGATGACATCCTTTTGCCCCCTTAATTTTCCTTCCTTCTTCTCTACCGTTACCCCCGGCCAGTTGCCCACGAACTGATTGGAACCAGTCAGGGCATTGAACAGCGTCGTCTTGCCGCTGTTTGGGTTTCCCGCAAGTGCTATTTTTACAGACATAACCATCCTCCTTCTTACTGATAATTAGAATACTGCCATCACTCTACCACTATCATCTCTGCGTCTGCTTTCCGCAGGGAAAGCTCGTAGCCTCTCACTGTCACTTCCAACGGATCGCCAAGGGGCGCCACCTTCCGGACAAATATTTCTACGCCCTTCGTGATTCCCATATCCATGATCCTTCTTTTCACCGGCCCTTCGCCTGTAAGCCTTTTCACCCTTACCGTTTCTTTACAAGGCACTTCTTTTAATGTTTTCATCTTCCTTTATCCCTTCTTTCATATTTTGTAAATCTCCTTACAGTTTACATCCACCTACACCATGATCTTATTTGCCATATCCCTTCCTATGGCTACACGGGAATCCTTCACATTCACAATTACGCTGCCACCGATATCTGACACGACAGTTACAACCCCTCCTGCGACAAACCCCAGATTCTCCAGAAACTTTTTTACTTCCGCTTTCCCGCCGACTCTTTTAATCCGCATCGGTTCTCCGGCGCTTACCATTGACAATGGCATAACTTCATCTCCTTCTCTATTCAGCCGTCCAATCCTGATACACTCGAACTGCTGCTTTTATTGATAACCATTTTCATTTCATAGTTAGTATACTCTAACTTCAATTAGATGTCAACAACTTTTTAGGAGAATAAATTGTAATTCCGCTTTTTTAAAGATTTTTTGAGTTTCTCATGCAATTGTGGTATACTTTTAAGAAATACAGATTTAGTCATCTGACTGAAAGATTGGACAAGGAGAGGCAAAATGCAGGAATTAAATGAATCTGCCGAAAATTATCTTGAGACAATATTGCTTTTAAGCAAAAAACTGCCTGTCGTAAGGTCAGTGGATATTGCAAACGAACTTGGCTTTAAAAAGCCAAGCGTCAGCGTCGCTATGAAGAACCTACGAAACAAGGAACATATCACCGTGACAGATGCCGGATTCATCTATCTCACAGAATCTGGACGGGAAATTGCTGAAATGATTTATGAACGCCATCAGCTATTAAGCTCATGGCTCACCTTTTTAGGCGTACCCCCTGACATCGCCGCTGAGGATGCCTGTAAAATCGAACATGTAATCAGCAAAGAAAGCTTTGACGCAATAAAAAGACATGTCAAAAAATAGACATGTCTCTTTTATTCTTTTTTTATAATCTCATAATATAAAAAAATCGGATACAGGTAACTTGCCCCGAAAGTTCCAAGTTTCTTTGGCCCGGAAACAATTCCCCCAAGTTCTAATGCCTTGCCAAGCGCCATCCCGACAGTCGCCTTTGTGATGCTCTTCTCCTTGCGGTCTACAAACATTTCATTCCCCTTGATTATATAGGTAAATTCCAGATTTCGCATTGTGTAAAAAGGAAAATCCTCGTAAAGCTCCATAACCTCCCACAACCGGTCTATGGTCAAGTCTTCTTTCAGCCATGCGACAACGTCGCCCTTGTCCTTCAATTGCATAGGCATCTCCCATCAGAATAACACTTTATTCCACTGATATTTTTTCATGTCCACGTATCCGTCTGTAAACCCTACTCCTTCTTTTTGGAGCAGTTCTGTCTGATATATCCCGCCGGCGCTTTCCGCGCCGCCAAATACTTCTCCATTCTTTTTCACCACACGGTGCCACGGGATACCGCTGCCCTGAGGTATGGCATGGAGAGCATAGCCTACGACCCTCGCCCAACGCCTGTTTCCCGCAAGAGCGGCAATCTGCCCATAGGTCGCCACCTTTCCGTAAGGAATCTGGCGGATGATGTCATATATTATTTCAAACGTATTCTTTTCGCTCATACTATTATGATCCTGCATTTTCTTAGAGTCTGACTGCCAATTATTATTTATAAAGTTTACCATATTTATATGCGGTTTACCAGCCAATATCAGTAAATTCAATTAAATAGCCTGAATTCATTTGTAAAAGCAGGCCGTATTTTTATTACAGCCTGCCTTTTTATAAGTATACTCTGCATTCCTATACATTTTGGTGAAGGTACTTCTCGCGGGTAGCAAGTCCACCGCGTATATGACGTTCGGACTTATTGAGGTCTAAGATTTTCCGTGCCTCAGAGGCAAGCGACGGGTTAATCTGGATAAGACGCTCGGTTACATCTTTATGTATCGTGCTTTTGCTTACCCCGAACTTCTTCGCCGTCTGCCGTACCGTCGCTTTATGCTCAATAATATAATAAGCGATTTCTACTGCCCGCTCCTCAATATAATCTTTCATACAAAACCCCTGCACTCATTGTTTTTACAATGTATGCAGGGGCAAGGTGCAGTATGCACCAACTTCTTATTCTATTTCCCTGATGCCTTCTGGATGCATGTCTCTGTAATCTTATCAAGTACCAGATTATTAAGCGCGGTGGTTCTCAGTTCTTCTTCAAATGCCTCTTCGCCCAACTTTTTTTTCATCTCTTCCACGTTCTCTTCGCCGCTGCTTTCAACAAGCTTTTTCAGATGCTCCTCGTAAGCCTCGTCGCTGAGGCTTATGTTTTCCTTTTCGGCAATTGCCTCTGTGACCAGCTTGGCCTTTATATTCTGCTCGGCTGACGCTTTAACCACCTGTTCGTTGAAGTCCTCCACTGTCATTCCCTGAGCCTTGACATAGTCTTCAAGTTCCATGCCATACTGTTTTGCTTCTGACTCATAAAGCTTTCTCAGCAGTTCTTCCATTTTTTCCTGTTCTTTGTCAGAGACTTTCTTTACCTCTGTATTTTCAAGCACCTTATTCCACACCTCGCCTGCAAGGGTATCTTCATACTCTTGCTCTGCGGCATCCTCCATCTGCTTTTTCACTTCTTCCTTGTATTCTTTCACTGTCTTTGCGTTTTCAGACAATTTTGCCACAATCTTGTCATCCAGTTCAGGAACATTGCGCTCTGTGATGCCGTTTACCGTAATAGTAAATACCACATCCTTCCCTGCGTATTCGGTGTTGCCGTAATTATCCGGGAACTTGCCGTTCCAGTCGAAGGTTTCCCCAATCTTATGTCCGATGATGCTGTCTTCAAATCCTTCGATAAAATTTCCTGAACCGATTTCCAGATCATAGCCTTTGGCTGAACCGCCCTCGAACTCTTTTCCGCCTATCTTCCCGACATAATCAATATTGACGGTGTCTCCTCCCTGAACGGCCCTGTCTGTAATTTCCTTCGTCTCTGCCTGCCCCTCCAGCATCATCTGGATCCTGCTCTCTACATCCTCGTCCGATATCTCTTTCGGTTTTTCTACCTGTTCGACCTCTACCCCTTTATACTGCGTAATTTTAAGCCTGTCTGTCTCCAGCCCCTTGCTTGCCTCACACGCGGTCAGGAGCATTGCGGCAGACATAATTCCTGTCATCAGCATTACAATTCTCTTTTTCATGATGCACCTCTTATCTTCGTAAATTGTTATAATTTTTTTCTCCACATCGGTTGAGTATATCATATTCAGGCTTATATTAAAACCTTTTTCACAGATATTTCATCTTCTCGGCCGTTCCTTTTACTGCCTCCCTCTGCCAAAAGGCTACAGCACCGGCGACAGAAGGCGGCAGAACTGTTCCTTGAACCAGACTATCCATCCCCTCTGCTCATACATCTTTCTTGTGATGATCGTGCTGTCTAATATATCCTTCTCAAAGATCTCCTCCAGCCTCTGCGTCGTTTTTGCGCTATATATGACTGCATTGACTTCAAAATTGAGGGCAAAGCTGCGGATATCCATATTCGCCGTACCCACGCAGCTAACCAGCGTGTCAATGCACAGGCACTTGCTGTGCAGGAAACCATTGTTATAGGTATAGCACCTTGCGCCTGCCTCAATCATCTCCCCTACATAAGAATATGTCGCCCAATATACAAACGGATGATCCGGCTTGCACGGAATCATGATCCTTACGTCAATCCCGGACTTTGCCGCAATGATCAGCGCATCCTTAATGTCATCATCCGGTATGAAATAAGGCGTATGGATATAAATGTTTCTCTTTGCCATGTGGATGAGGCGCAGATAGTTGTCGCGTATCTTCGGATATTTCGAATCCGGGCCGCTGGTAATGATCTGTACCGGGTCGCGCCCGTCACGGACATACTGCGGAATCTCAAAAAGGCTGTCATCCAGAAACAGGTTTTCTTTTGCAGCGTAATTCCAGTCCAGCACAAACCGCACGGCAAGCGATGTGACCGCCGCGCCCTCGATGCACAGGTGCGTATCCCGCCAATACCCGAACCGGCTGCTCTTTCCCAGATATTCCCTCCCGATATTAAAGCCTCCTATAAACCCGAGCCTGCCGTCAATCACCACGATCTTCCTGTGGTTACGGTAATTGATCCGCAGCTGGAACTTTCCAAGGAGGGCAGGAAAGAACTCCGAAACTTCCACCCCTTCTTTCCGCAGTCTCTCCCAGACGGAATTTTTCATCCCCCGACAGCCCATGCTGTCAAACAGTACCCGCACCTTCACTCCCTGCCTGGCCTTTTTTATCAGCACGGACTCTATCTTCTCCCATAGCTCGTCATCCCGTATGATGTAATACTCCAGATGGATATACTGCCTTGCATGCTCCATCTCATAGATCAGCTCCCGGAATTTATCCTCCCCGTCCGCAAAGATCCGCACGTCATTATTGTCTGTCAGCACCGCCTCCCCCTCGTTGAGGTTATATAGGATGAGCGGCTCAAATCTTTTAAGCTCTGAATTTCTGAGCCTTAACTGCTTGCGGAATATGGATTCCTCCTGCCTCCTGACCGCATATTTTATCTCACCCTCAATCTCTTTCATCTTAAACATGCGTTCCTTATGAAAATTCTGAGCCAGCACAAGGTACAGTATAAATCCGATCACAGGAATCGCATACAGCAGGAGAAGCCATGCCCAGACCGTAGTCGGTTTCTTCCGCTGAAAAAAGATGATCAGCAGTGACAATATAATATTTATTATGAATAGATGGTCTGATATCCACCTGATTATCCCGACAATCCCATTCCACAGCGGCTCTGACATTTTAGCGCCTCTCTTTCTGATTCTATCTTTGCAAAAGTATCTCCATAACGTTCCAAATCACTTGCACTCCTTACAAAAGGATGATACAATGTATGTCGTGAAAAAACAGTTGACAGGAGGTTCATCGTGAGTAAAGTAACAATCGTTTTATTAGTGATTTTAGTTGTATTAATTATCGCGTGCATCGTATTATATTTTCTCGGAAAAAAAGCGGAAAAAAGACAGGCCGAGCAGCAGGAGCAGCTGGCTGCAACGGCACAGAACATATCCATGCTGATCATAGACAAAGCCCGCATGAGAATCAAAGATGCAGGCTTTCCGCCCGCCGTCATTGAAAACACGCCCAAATATCTCCGACGTTCCAGGGTTCCGGTAGTAAAAGCCAAGGTAGGTCCAAAAATTATGGTTCTGATGTGCGATACCGAAATCTACCCAATGATTCCGGTGAAAAAAGAAGTGAAGGCAACCGTCAGCGGCATTTACATCACAGCCGTAAAGGGAATCCGCGGACCGCTTGATGTTCCGCAGAAAAAGAAAGGGTTTTTTGCAAGATTGACCGGAAAGTAAATATAATTGAAAGGACAGGCTAAAAAATGCACCTGTCCTTTTCTTATGTCTTTACGCCGGAGCATTGGCCCGGATATTCATCCTGATATTGCAGTCCGCAATCTTTTCGCTGTTGATATCCAGCTCATAATTTACAAGCACGTCAATATTTTTCTCCGTCACGTCAACCATCATGCTTTTCGTAAAAATGCCTATCATGAATTCTCCGTAGGGAGTCTCATACTGCGTCATGTTGATCTTGTCTTTCTCAAACACCATCTGCGTGTTTGTATGCCCGCTTTTTTTTATCTCTAACAGATTATCCCCGGCAATCCGGATTTTATTCTTCGTTATCCCCGGCAATCCTTCCAGCACCTCGTCATAAACCACATAATGTTTTCCGTTTTTAAGGTAATACATAGCTGGCGTGATTACTTCGATCGGCTCGCTGTCTTCATCCTCTTCCTCTTCTCCCGGATAATTACTGTAATGAAGTCCTGAGATAGTCAGCAATACGTCTTTTGTCATACCCTCACCTATATTAAATTACAAAGCAAGCTGTTTTGCGACATCATAATGATATTCCGGAATCTGCTTCTTCATGCTGAGAGCTTCCTCAATGTCAAAATCCTTATATTCCCCATGCTGATAACCTACCACGCGGTTTGATTTTCCCTCGCAGAGGAGATCTACTGCCATCGCGCCCATAATGGAAGCATATACGCGGTCTTTGCATGTCGGGCTTCCGCCGCGCTGCATGTGGCCGATTATCGTCGCTCTTGTCTCCATCCCGGTAGCTTCCTCGATTCTCTTTGCCATATTCATGGAATCTCCGATGCCCTCTGCGTTGATGATGATGTAGTTTTTCTTTCCGCGCTTCCTGCACTCCTGAATGTCTCTTACGATAACATCTTCATCATAGTCATGCTCTTCCGGCATAAGGATGCGCTCCGCCCCGTTGGCAATGCCGCACCACAGTGCAAGGTAGCCTGCGTCTCTGCCCATAACTTCTATAATCGAGCATCTCTCATGGGAGGTAGATGTGTCGCGGACCTTGTCGATTGCTTCCATCGCCGTATTTACCGCCGTGTCAAAGCCAATCGTATATTCTGTACATGCGATATCCAGGTCAATCGTTCCCGGAATCCCAATCGTATTTATCCCGTAATATGCAAGCCTCTGCGCGCCTGCAAAGGAACCGTCTCCGCCAATTACAACAAGTCCGTCGATACCGTATTTCTTGCAGATTGCCGCTGCCTTCTGCTGGCCTTCCTCGGTACGCATCGCATGGCAGCGCGCCGTCTGGAGAATCGTTCCTCCCCGCTGGATGGTATCAGACACATCTCTGGCTGAAAGGTCGATAATCTCCTCATTTAAAAGGCCCTGATACCCTCTGCGGATTCCTCTCACTTTAAGCCCTCTTCCCAGGGCAGTCCTTACTACCGCGCGAATCGCTGCATTCATACCCGGAGCGTCGCCGCCGCTGGTCAAAACGCCAATTGTACGAATTATTTTCTCTCCCATGATTATCCCTCCAAGTCTTTATTATTTATAACTTTACTCGGCTACATTGTACATGAAATGCTATTTGTTTTCAATGGATTTTTCTATCAGTTTTACACAAGATTCACCAAGATAATTCGTCAACCTGCTCAATAATCCCGCATCCGCGCAGACGTTCCTGTTTGCCCCGAGCCTTTTGACTGCCCGCTCTGCCTTACAGTATATCACAATCTCATCAACGCCTTCCGACTCATTCAGAATCCCGTACAGCTCCCTCTCCCGGGTCTGGAAATCCACCTTGCTTTCAAATTGCAGCCACAGCTCCCTTTTTGTCTGCCCGAAAGGAATGACTGCCTCACAGATCAGCCTGCTTGCCGCCGCGTCTTCTTCCGATACGCGCCCCCGGATGAATACTTTATTGTCTACTTCCAGGTACTCCCGGTTTTTCTCATAGTCTTTTGGGAACACGATGACTTCCACCGTTCCTACCAGATCCTCGATTGTGAGGAATGCCATCACCTTGTTGTTCTTTGTGTACTTAATTGTCTTATTGGATATCATGCCCCCGATTGTCTCTTTTGCACCGTCTCTGACTCTTGCCTGCCCGCTCTCTTCGTCAAGCTGGAAGTCAAGCGTTGTCCGGGTGACATTCTTCTGCCATTTATCTTTATATTCTTCCATCGGATGCCCGGTAAGGTACACGCCGAGCACTTCTTTTTCCAGGGCAAATTTCTCCCCTGTCTCATATTCTCCCACATCCGGCAGCGCAACCTCAAACTCTGTCTTCAGCTCTTCGCTTACAAGGTCAAACAGTGACATCTGCCCTGTCATGGATGATTTCCGTTCCCGGTTTATCTGGTCTAACAGCTGTGGATAGACGATCATCAGCTGCTTTCTTGTTCCGGGGAGGCTGTCAAATGTTCCGGATTTGATGAAATTTTCAATCGTCTTTTTGTTAAAGTCCTTCCCGGACATCCTCTCAAGAAAGTCTTTCAGGCTCTTGAACTCCCCGTTTTGTCTTCTGTCCTCAAGGATCAGCTCGATGACCGGCTGCCCGATGCTCTTTATGGCAGACAGGCCATATCGGATGTTTTTTCCGTCCACTGAAAAATGGCCGACTCCCTTATTTATATCCGGCGGCAGTATCTGAATGCCCATCTGGCGGCACGAGTAGATGTATCCTTCCACCTTTGCCGGGTTGTTGAGCGTTGCCGTCATAAGGGCCGCCATAAACTCTACCGGATAATAATATTTCAGCCATGCCGTCTGGTACGTTACCACCGCATAAGCCGCGGCATGGGATTTGTTAAAGGCATATTGGGCAAAATCTATCATTTCATCATAAATCCTGTTTGCCGTCTTCTCCTCTATCCCGTTAAAAATGCAGCCCGGAACGCCTTCTTTTTCATTGCCGTAGACAAAGCTCTCCCGCTCCTTCTGCATGACATCGCCCTTTTTTTTGGACATCGCGCGCCTTAAAAGGTCGCTCCTTCCAAGGCTGTATCCTGCCAGGTCCCGCACGATCTGCATGACCTGTTCCTGATAGACGATGCACCCGTAAGTCTCTGACAGGATCGGCTCAAGCTGCGGGCAGTCATAGCGGATAGCTCCCGTATGGTTCTTCCCTTTAATGTACTGCGGGATAAAGTCCATAGGCCCCGGACGGTACAGCGCAATCCCTGCGATGATATCCTCAAGGCTCTCCGGCTTTAAGTCTTTCATAAAGCTCTTCATCCCGCCGCTCTCCAACTGGAAGATGCCGTCCGTCTTTCCGGTTCCGATAGATGCCAGCACATCCTTATCATCATAGTCTATTCCCTGGATGTCAATCTTCTTTCCCGTATTATCATAGATAAGGTTTACCGCGTCCCGAATGACGGTCAGCGTGCGTAACCCCAGAAAATCCATCTTGAGAAGCCCCAGCTCCTCAAGCGTAGTCATCGTAAACTGCGTGACCAGCGATCCTTCTGACGCAAGCGACAGCGGCACATACTCGTCAATCGCCTCCCTGCCGATCACTACCCCCGCGGCATGCATTGACGCATGCCGGGGAAGGCCTTCAAGGCGCATGGAGGCATCCACAAGCTCCTTTACCTGCGGGTCTTCTTCATATGCTTTTTTCAGCTCGGGATTCACCTCCAGCGAACGCTTTAACGTGACCATCTTCTCATTTTGTATCTTTTTAGGAATCATCTTTGAGATGGAATCCACATACGCATACGGCAAATCCATCACCCGGCCCACATCCCGGATAACCGCCCTGGCCGCCATCGTACCAAAAGTTACAATCTGGGCAACGCAGTCAATCCCGTATTTTCCTACGACATACTCAATGACCTCCTGACGCCTCTCATAGCAGAAATCAATATCTATATCCGGCATCGAGACACGTTCCGGGTTCAGGAACCTCTCAAAAAGGAGGTTGTACTTTACCGGGTCTATGGTCGTGATCTCCAGGCAGTACGAGACGATGCTGCCTGCTGCCGAGCCGCGCCCCGGGCCTACCATGATACCGTGGTCTTTGGCATACTTCACAAAATCCCACACAATCAGAAAATATTCCACATACCCCATGGACTGTATGACTGACAGCTCATATTCCAGCCTTTCTGCCAGCTCCTGCCCGGGATTCGGATATTTCTTCGCCAATCCCTCGCGGCACAGCTTATTCAGGTACTCCCACGGCGTAAATCCTTCCGGAACGTCATACCGGGGAAGTTTCGTAACCCCAAACTCAATCTCCACATTGCACCTGTCGGCAATCTTCTGCGTATTTTCCAGCGCCTCCAGCGCATAAGGGAAAAGCTCCCTCATCTCTTCTTCGGACTTGATGTAATACTGGCCGCCCTCGTAGCGCATACGGTTTTCATCGGACAGTTTCTTCCCTGTCTGGATGCAGAGCAGCATGTCATGGGGCTTTTCATCTTCCGCATATGTGTAGTGGATATCATTTGTCGCAACCAGGTCAATGCCTGTTTCCTGCGACATCCTGAGAAGTGACTGATTGACCTGCCTCTGCTCCGTTATGCCATGATCCTGCAATTCTAAGAAGAAATTATCTTTCCCAAAGATCTCCTGGTAGCGCAGCGCTGCCGCTTTGCCTTCGCTGTACATGCCCCGCAGTATATTTTTCTGGACTTCCCCTGCAAGGCATGCGCTGAGGGCGATTATCCCTTCATGGTACTCCCTCAGAACCTCCAGGTCTACCCTGGGCCTGTGGTAATATCCTTCGGAAAATCCTTTTGTCACAATCTTTATCAGGTTGTTGTACCCGAGATTGCTCTCTGCAAGAAGCACCAGATGATAATACCTGTCGCTTCCGCCTCCCCCCGCCTCCTTGTCAAACCGGGAGCCCGGCGCCACATAGACCTCGCATCCAAGGATTGGCTTGATCCCTGCCTTTTGGGCTGCCTTATAGAAGTCGATCACCCCGTACATAACCCCGTGGTCCGTGATCGCCACGCTGTCCATGCCCAGTTCCCTGACCTGCGCGATACACTCGCCGATTTTATTTGACCCGTCCAAAAGGCTGTATTCCGTATGGACATGTAAATGTGCAAAACTCATCTTGACGCTCCGTTCTGTAATCTCTTAGCAAAACTGCGGCAAATGAGTCTTACCCACTTGCCGCAGCCAACTTTCGCTCCTCGTTTATATCCGCAACCTTTGATTAGCCGTTGATCATAAAGCTAACCAGCTTGTCAATATCCTCTTTCTCATGAGCTACCAGCTCAAGCTCCGGAATCTCGCCGTTTGAAAAGATATTTGCCAGCGATACATACTGTGAAAGCTTGGACTTCAGATTCAGCCTGTCGCCCTCCCCTGTCACCAGCTCCACCTTTCCCTTGCAGCTGTCTATAACACTAAAAAACTTCTCAACATCCGTAATATTCTGTACTTTCATATTCATGTTCTCCTTTCATCTTCTTTTCTTCTCACGCCATTAGTATACCTTATTTTCCAAGAATTTCAATATCATTTTTATTAATTTGTATCTTTTGTTCTTTTAAAAGCCTTCCGACCGCCCGTTTAAATGCATTTTTACTAAATCCAAATTCATTTTTTATAAGTTCTGCATCTGCCTTATCCGTAAATGGAAGGATGCCTCCGTTGTCCTTCATCCTCTTCAAGATCATCTCCGCGTCATCATCCATCTGAAGAAAGGCTTTCTTCCGGACGCTTAAGTCAAGCTTTCCATCCTCATGGACTCTTGTCACCCTCGCTTTAATGCGGTCTCCTACCTTCAGGCCGCCTCCTGCCTCCCTCTTCGGGATGAGCGCCGAATACTGGTCGTCCACCGCTACAAACACACCGAAGTTGCCGCTTGTCTCATAAATGATCCCCTCTACTTCGTCGTCTTTTTGATACCCAGAGTCCGTCCTCAGCCTATGGTACACCTTCATCGTAGCGCAGAGCCGCCCCGTCTTGTCCACATATAAGGCAACCAGCACTTCATCTCCTTTTGACACCTTCGCCGTCTGCTCCTTGAAAGGCAGCAGAAGGTCTTTTGGCAGCCCCCACTCAAGAAACGCGCCGATCTTTCCTGTATCGGCAACTGTCAGCGCTTTCACTTCATCCAGCATGATCTTTGGCATCTGCGTGGTGGCTATAAGACGGTCTGAAGAGTCTTTATATAAAAATACCTCGACCGGATCCCCCACCTCGATTCCGTCGGGCACCTGTTTCGCCGGAAGGAGCACCCGCTCCTCGCTGGTTCCCAGATACACTCCGAAGTCTACTTTCTTCACTACCATCAACGTTCTCTTTTTTCCCAGTTCTTCCTGTAACTTCATATTCTTTCTCCTATGGTTTAAATTCTACTACTGCATATGGGCTTCCGTCTGCACCGCACAGCTCCACCACTGTCCTGTCTCCGTCCGTTCCTACTCTCGGAACAACTTCGTTTCCGTACACTGCCGATTTTTTGTATTCAACCCGCAGTTTCCCCGCAGACATCTCATTCCGGCACACATCCAGCGCCATCTGCACATACTGGCAGTTATTTACATGTTCATTTGTATCAATATGGCCTCTCAGTATTGAGAAAGGCTGTAAGCTCTCCATCTTTTCCGGCAGTTCTATCTTTCTGTCCGCCCGCTCCATGTCAAGAGGCTCTGACACCCCGTAAGCCGATATCTCGTCATTCCCCGGTTTCGCAGGCCTTTTCTTTTCAAGATCCATGTACACCCACAGAGAATCCGCATATGCCGCTATGTTTCCCGCTTCATCCCGCATGCAGAAATTCCTGTCTCCGCAGACTCCTTTAAAACCGCTTGCCCAGGTGCTGACCGCAATGCGCTCCCCCATCCTGGGATACCGCAAGATTGCAATCTGCCATGCAGACAGCATCCATGCCTTCTTCCGTTCTTTTAAATACGCAAGCCCGTAGCCAAGCTCCTCCGACTGAAAGATGCTGCAGTCCTGGAAATAATTGATGATTGCCGGAAGCGTCATCCTCCGCCTGTGATCAATCTCACTGAATCTGACCCTGCCCTCTATCTCGTATTCATTGTCTCTTTTCATCTGTTCACTCTCCAAAGAAAAAACTCTTGATCTTAAAATCAGATGCCGCAGTCACCATCTCGTACTCCTCGTCTGTCAGCACTTCCCTCAGCTCCTCCTTTCCCTCCTCGTCCACGACCGCACAGGTTGCGGACGTGAAACAGAGATTCGGGTACAGGACGCACCACCAGTTCTGCCCCTTTGCCTTTCCCAGCTTTATGCGGAGCGCATCGTAATATCCCTGCGGAAATACAATCTCTCCATAGCGCTTGTCCGGGAAATAGCAGACGGACACCTCCGCCTTCGCCCGGTAGGAATACCCTTCTTCCCGGATCACCTCTTCGGCTGCCGCCTCAATCTCTCTCAAATGCTCCATTGCCCATGCTTTCGTCTGGCTTGCGGATACCATGTCCGCGCTTTCCGGCATCGTCTGCTCCATATATTCAAGCACACGGTCCCTGACTTTTAACTTTACTCTCTGAGCCTCATCACTGTCGCTGTCTGCCAGAACGTGAAACCGGAACACCTCTTTTGAAAGCTCCCCCTGCAGCCTTGAAATCCTGGCATCCACTTCCATCGCCCTCTGAGAGATCACCGCTCCCGTGAGCAGCGCTCCGATACAGATTCCCAATACGATGCAGATCGCCTTTTTTATCCGCTCTATCTTATTTGCATTATCCTGATATTTCTCTTCTATTTCCATACTGTATGTACCTCCTTATGTTCGTATAAGGAGTATTACCATATTCTGGAAACGTATTCAGGTTAATTCTGTTTTGTGCGGATAATATCCATGACTGCGTTGACCTGATTGTCAATATGCTCGCAGACGATCCTCACTGCCTCCTCCTGCTCTCCCATGCTGATCCTGCTGATGATCTCTTCATGCTCGCTTAAGAGTTTCGGATAGACTTCTTCATTTTTCAAGTATTCAATCCTGTACCGGTACATCTGCTCATGGAGGTTATTGAGGAGCTGGATCAGTTTCTGGTTTTTTGTGGCGGCATATATCACGTCATGAAAACGGACATCTGCCTCGGCAATCTCTGTGATATCCGTGCTGTTAAGCGTTTCCTTAAAGTTTTCTGCCGCCGCTTTGAGCTCCCCTATCTCTTCTTTTGTAATCCGGTCACAGGTAAGCCTGACAGACAATTCCTCCAGGGCTTTCCTCACTTCAAGGACATCCATAAGGCTTTTTTCCGTAATATCCGCCACTTCCGCTCCTTTTCTTGGAATCATGAGCACCAGGCCCTCAAGTTCAAGCTTCCGGATCGCCTCGCGGATCGGGGTACGGCTGACTCCCAGCTTATTGGCAAGCTGGATCTCCATTAGCCGCTCGCCAGGCTTAAGCTCTCCTCTCAAGATTGCCTGGCGCAGTGTATTGAACACGACGTCACGCAGCGGCAGATATTCATTCATTGTGACATTAAAGTTTGGTTCCACAGTTATTTCCTCCCTGCGTTGTGAACGTTTACTACGTACAACTGCCTTGTTAATCCTTTCTTTTTTATCTTCTGCATTGCCACTCTTGCTTTCCTCTTATCGTCAAAAAGTCCGAAGACCGTCGGGCCGCTTCCGCTCATCATGGCGTTCATCGCCCCTTCTTCCTTCATCGCATTTTTTATCTTCTCGATCACCGGGTACTCTGAGACCGTGACATCCTCAAGCACATTCCCCATGTGGGATGCAACCTGGCTGAGGCTGCCGCTTTTCAGCCCATCTATGATGCCGTCAATATTCGGATGCATTACGATCTCCCGGGAATCCAGTTTCTCATATACAAGCTTTGTAGAGACAGCGACAGGAGGCTTTGCCAATAGAACGGCGCATCTTGGCATCGGGGGCAGGGGCGTGAGCATCTCTCCGATGCCTTCCGCCAGCACTGTTCCCCGCATCACGCAGTAAGGTACGTCAGCCCCGATGGCCACGCCTCTTTCCATCAGCCCTTCCCTTGAGAGTCCCAGATCAAACATCCGGTTTACGCCGAAAAGCACTGCCGCCGCATCAGAACTTCCGCCTGCCATGCCTGCCGCTACCGGAATATGCTTTTCAAGATCTATTTTAACGCCCTCCTCTATCCCAAACTCCTCCATCAGTAGTTTCGCGGCTTTATAGACCAGGTTGTTTTCATTTACCGGAAGATAGTAAAGATTTGTCTTAATCTCTATGCCAGGCTCTTTCATCTTCTCTATACAGATCTGGTCATACAGATACACTGTCTGCATCACCATACGCACATCATGGTATCCGTTCTCACGTCTTCCAAGAACATCAAGCCCTAAGTTTATCTTTCCAAGTGCCTTCAATCTCATCTTATCCATATTATTTCTCCTGTGAATGCGCTTTGCACTCTGTATCATGTATACAATATTCTTATAGTATACTCATATTTTCTTTAAAAATCAACAACTTTTCTCCCGGCTTTATATCTGTATTTGTCTTTTCGTTGACTTCCATAATCCCTTCCTCCGTTGTACTGTACCGTTTTGCAAGATTCCACAGTTCATCTCCGTCCTTTACGATATATCCGATGATCCCGGGACGTTTTTCCAGTTCTTCCATGTCAATCGGCATCTCCTCAATCTCCTCGATGTCATATACCAGAACCGGCTCCTTTACAAAGCACTGGAATGCAAGGACTGCCTTTACTTCTATCTCCCCATTTCCTAAAAGACCGATGCTTAGCTGCTCCACCGCGCTGACAAGGTCGAATGTCATGCTGCCGGTTGTCTCGTTGCTCTCCAGCAGATAAGAAAACGGCACCATGCCCTGCCATACGTCAAACGGTATATTGTCGTCTGCCTTTACATAGAGGAAAGACACGTGAAGCACTCCCTCTATCCTGATGCCCTCCTGCTCCGTCTCCATATGCTCCAGCTGAATCCTTGCATTGCTATGGCAGATCTGGAGGATATCTTCTTTTATTTCCGGGAGGAGCAGACGTTCTGTAATCTTACATTTTGAATGGTTCTGCATCAGCGACCGCTCCATCTGCCTCGCCTCAATCTTCGGCCTGCAAATTCTGTCCAGGGAATATACGTCCTCCAAAAGCTTAATATTCTCTTCCTCATATACGACAATCCGAGCCTCCAGGGTCGCCTCCACCCCTAATAGCCTCATCTCGCCGTCCTCATCCATACGGACATCAATAGACACGTCAGACACCGTCGGGTAGATCTGGTGGAACATCCCCTCCTGCGCCCCTGAAATCTCAATCCTTCCCTCATACGGTATCGACTGCTCAAGCCAGTCAGTCTTGCCGTCCAGGGATTCGTAAAAGCAGAACAGGAGAAGTTCTCCCTGTATCAGCATAAGATCCTGGGAGAGTTTCGTGTCAAGCTTCCTGGGGCAGACTTCCGTCCACAGAAGCGTTCCGATAGTTTCTTTTGTTCCTCCCAGCGTGATCTCTTCTTTGATGCGGTATGTATCTTTCTTAACCGTAAACAGTTTCAGTATGTCTTTATCGGTGTACTTCTTATACAGCCCCCCTTCCCCTTCCACATCCATTGTAAGTTTTTCTTCCTGCCTGCCCTCAGAGCAGAGCGCGATGTCTGCCAGCGCCTTAATGTTCAGTTTCCTCGAATTTATCATGGTCACATTGACATCACATTCCATCGCTTTGATGAAGAGGTTTTCCTCCGGCTCCTCCTCCACATAGACCATCTCCTCAAACGGTATGTTCCCTTCCAAAAATGCCATACGCATTTCCCCTTCATCTGTGACGTACAGCACCTTGAAATTCATCTTTCCGGACACGCGCACATAATTTTCCACGCGCTTTATATCTTCAATCTGCAGAACGCCGTCGCCAAGTATCACCCGTTTTACGTCATGTCTGGCATCCGGCACATTATAGTCATCGTCAATGTAAAACTGATCCCTGATTGTCCTGCCCTGCCGGTAGGCCGTAAATTCTTTCTTCTCATACTCCATTTCCAGTCCTCCTTTAATTAAATGCTACATCCTTATCCCTGTACTCTGTCTTAATAACCACATAAGGGTACGTCTTGCCCTCCACTACCTCTTCCCCCCGGGGCGGCCCCAGGAGATTCGTCTTCAGGCAGATGGAATCCTTCGATTCATAACAGGACTTCACCTCGACGCTGTACCCGCTCGTATCCTGTTTCCCGTACCCCCTCGCTATGTAAAGGTATCCTTCATCCGCATAAGTTATCTTGAAAACATTTTCCTTTTTATCATCGATGTCCTCCTGAAGCTCCCGCGGGATCTCCAGAGGGTCAACTACTGTAAATTCCATATCCCGAAGTTTTTTTGCATCCTCTTTCCTCACGGAACACGCGCACAGGAGAAGAACGCACACTGCCGAAAGAATGTACAAGCCAATCTTTTTCAATTTACACTCCACAGATATATTCTTATTTCTATCATACACAGAATCTTCCTCAAAAATTCCATTTTCTTTTTAATATCGGCATGCTGGACGCAGCGCCTCTGAATATGGTATAATGTTTTACATTGAATGCATTATAAGACAAATAAGGAGCGAAAGTTTTATGAACGATTTAACTCGGATGTCGGGCATCCTTCTCCATCCGACTTCCCTTCCTTCCCCTTACGGCATTGGGGATCTTGGAGAAAGCGCCTATGAATTTATTGATTTTCTTGAATCCGCAGGACAGCACCTCTGGCAGATACTGCCGCTGACCCACACCGGATATGGGGATTCCCCTTATCAGAGCTTTTCGGCTTTCGCCGGACAGCCTCTCCTGATCAGTCCTGCACATCTTATCAAGCTCGGCCTTTTGGAGGAATTTGAGGTTCAGAACTGCCCGGCCGGCGATGAGGAACACATTGACTATGGGGTCATCATCCCCTGGAAACAATTAATCTTCCGGCTTGCATATGACCGGTTTCTTATGAAAGAGGACATTGCCGGCAGCTTAAGAGACGGATTTGACGATTTCTGCTCACAGAACAGTTACTGGCTTGACGATTATGCGCTTTTCATGGCATGCAAGGATATCAATTCGGGAAAAAGCTGGCTGGAATGGGAGGACAGGTACCGCCTCTTTTCAGAAGAGCTGAGGGCAGAACTCACAGATGCCATGTCTGAAAACATCGGATACTATAAGTTCCTCCAGTTTCTGTTTTTTACGGAATGGAGCTCCCTCAAGAAATATGCCAATGAACATGGGGTAAAGATTATCGGCGACATCCCGATCTTCGTTTCCATGGACAGCGCCGACGTATGGGCTAACCGGCATCTTTTCCAGCTGGATTCCAAAGGCTACCCCCTTGCTGTTGCAGGTGTTCCGCCGGATTATTTTTCTGAGACAGGCCAGCTCTGGGGCAACCCCCTGTATAACTGGCAGGCTCATAAGGACGATGGCTTTTCCTGGTGGATTGCGCGGATCAAAAGCCAGCTTATCAACCTTGACATCCTGAGAATCGACCACTTCCGCGGCTTTGAGGCTTACTGGTCGATACCCTACGGCGAGGACACGGCAATCCGCGGAGAATGGCTGAAAGCTCCCGGCGAAGATCTCTTCCTTGCCATAGAATCGGCTCTCGGCAAGGGGCTTCCGATCATCGCTGAGGATTTGGGGATTATTACCGCCGAAGTAACCGCGCTGCGGGAGCGTTTCCATTTCCCCGGCATGAAGATTCTCCAGTTTGCCTTCGACTCCGCCGAGGAAAATGATTATCTCCCCCACGGATTCACCTCGCCGTGCTGCGTCTGCTATACCGGAACGCACGACAACGACACTACCATCGGCTGGTTTCAGACTCTCGCCCCCGACGACCGGAAAAAGGCTCAGCTCTATGCCGGCATAAAGGATGACAGCGAGATTGGCTGGGGGCTGATACGTCTCTGCCTCGGAAGCATTGCCGCTTACTCAGTATGTCCTTTGCAGGACGTGCTTTCCCTCGGGAGCGAGGCGCGCATGAACACGCCGGGAGTAGCAGCGGGCAACTGGAACTGGCGGTACAGGAAAGATTCCCTCACCCCTGAGCTGGCAGAAAGGCTGCGGGAGCTTACCGTACTGTACGGACGAAAATAATTTCACTGAGAGGTTACTACAAATGTTAAGATTTATATGCCTTGTGCTGTTTCTTTTTTCGTTCCTGCTTTTGGGCATCCCGCTTCTTGCGGCAGAATGGCTTATTGGCAGGATCAACAAAGAAAAAGCCGACTATCAGAGCCTTCGCATCGTGCAATGGGCGTTTAAGAATATTCTGTCCATCACAGGTGTTGATGTCACTGTCATCGGCGAGGAAAATATCCCGGACGAGCCGGTCCTTTTCATCGCAAACCACCGGAGCTACTTTGACATCCTGCTCACCTATTCCCGCTGCAAAAGGCTTACCGGGTACGTGGCAAAGCTGGAGATGCTGCGTTACCCGCTGCTGAGGAACTGGATGAAACGTCTTTACTGCCTGTTCTTAAACCGGAACGACATGAAGGAAGGATTAAAGACTATCCTCCAGGCCATCAGCTATGTCAAAAACGGAATATCCATCTGCATTTTTCCTGAGGGCACACGAAATGACGGCGAAGAGCTAAGCCTCCTTCCCTTTCATTCCGGCTCATTCAAGATTGCGGAAAAAAGCGGATGCGCGATTGTTCCGATAAGCCTGAATAATACGGCGGCCATCTTTGAAAACCAGCTCCCCAGGATCAAGAGGGCACATGTTATCCTGGAATACGGGAAACCGGTCTACACAAAGGATTTAGATAAAGATACGAGAAAACATCTGGCAGAATACTTCCAGGGCATTATCCAGGAAACCATTAACAAAAACTCATCTCTTGTATAACAAGACGAAACCAGAATAAGGAGACAATGTAATGAACCGACAAGATTTAACCTTGCTTACGGATTTATATGAATTGACCATGATGCAGGGTTACTATGAACAAGAACAAAATGAAACTGTTGTGTTTGATGTTTTTTTCCGGCAGAATCCGTGCAATAACGGCTACTCCGTATGTGCAGGGCTTGCCCAGGTAATTGATTACATTAAAAATTTGAATTTCACTTATGAAGACGTTGATTACCTGAGAAGCTTAAAAATCTTCAGTGAGGACTTCCTTCAGTATCTGAGCGGATTCCACTTCAGCGGGGATATCTATGCCATCCCGGAGGGCACGGTCGTATTTCCAAAAGAGCCCCTCTTAAAGGTTGTGGCTCCTATCATGGAAGCACAGCTGGTAGAGACGGCAATATTAAACATCATCAACCATCAGTCGCTCATCGCCACCAAGACATCCCGCATCGTTTTTGCGGCAAGCGGGGATGGCATTATGGAGTTCGGGTTAAGACGCGCTCAGGGGCCGGATGCCGGGCTTTACGGTGCAAGAGCTGCCATGATCGGCGGGTGCGTAGGCACTTCTAACGTCCTCTCGGGGCGCATGTTCGATGTTCCGGTCATGGGAACCCATGCCCATAGCTGGATCATGAGTTTCCAGGACGAGTATACTGCCTTTAAAACCTATGCCGAGCTGTATCCCGAAAACTGCACCTTACTTGTGGACACCTATGACACATTAAAATCCGGTGTTCCCAATGCCATCCGTGTCTTCCGGGAATTCAAAGAGGCCGGGGCACCGCTGAAAAAATACGGAATACGTCTTGACAGCGGAGACCTTGCATATCTTTCCAAAGAGGCACGGAAGATGCTTGATGACGCCGGTTTCCCGGATGCCTCCATCTGCGCCTCAAACGATCTGGACGAATATCTTCTCCACGATTTGAAGATACAGGGCGCGGCAATCAATTCATGGGGCGTAGGAACCAACCTCATCACCTCTAAGGACTGCCCATCCTTTGGCGGTGTTTATAAGCTGGCTGCAATTATGGATCAGGACGGCAATTTCATTCCTAAAATCAAGATTTCCGAAAACACAGAGAAAATTACGAATCCGGGAAACAAGACAATCTACCGGATCTATGACAAGGAAACAGGTAAGATGAAGGCCGACTTAATCTGTTTCACCGGGGAATCCTACGATACTTCCGAAGACCTCCTCCTCTTCGACCCCATCGACACCTGGAAAAAGACGAAACTGGCGGGAGGCTCTTATACGATGCGCGAGATTATGATTCCGGTATTCCGCAAGGGGGAATGTATCTACCAGTCGCCTTCCGTTTCCGAGATTGCATGTTACTGCCGACAGGAAAAGGATACTCTCTGGGATGAGACAAAGCGTCTTTTCTATCCGCATAAGGTACATGTAGACCTGTCCCAGAAGCTTTACGATGTAAAGCAGGCTCTGCTTGACGAGATGAATAAAACAGACTAAATGAAGGAGATATTCATGAAAAATCTTACTCTGGAAAATATTACAAAGGTATGCGGTGGCACTTATCATGGAGACATGTCTGTATTTTCAAAAGAAGTTGCCGGCGTTGTGATTGACAGCCGGAAGGTTGAAAAAGATTTCCTTTTTGTTGCCATTGACGGGGAGCGCGTCAATGCCCACAAGTTTATTCCTGACACGATAAGAAACGGCGCGCTCTGCGTCGTTAGCCATGAAGACCTTGGCGAGACAGACTTTCCATATATTCTGGTAGAGTCCACCGGGCAGGCTCTTCTCGATATAGCAAAGCTCTACCGCGATTCCTTTGACGTGAAAGTCGTGGGAATTACCGGCAGCGTTGGAAAAACAAGCACCAAAGAAATGATTGCATCTGTTGCCTCACAGAAATACAAAGTCCATAAGACGCTGGGCAACTTTAATAATGAGTGGGGGCTTCCTATTACAATCTTTGAGATGGACGATACCCATCAGGTGTCAATCTTAGAGATGGGGGTCAATCATTTTGGGGAGATGCGCCGGCTTTCTTCTGTGGCAAGCCCGGATATCTGCGTCATCACTAATATCGGAGACGCCCACCTTGAATTTTTCAAGACAAGGGAAGGAATCCTTCAGGAAAAGGCTCAGATGATCCAGGATATGAAAAACGGGGGAACCATCATATTAAACGGCGACGATGACCTTTTGTCCGGAATGGGTGCTGTAAAAGGTTCTGAGCCTCTTTTTTTCGGAACTTATGAAGACTGCCAGTTTTATGTTTCCGATACCCGGCCTTTAGGGTTAAAGGGCACACAGTGCACCATCCACCTTCCATCAGGAGATGAGTTTACATGCACAGTTCCGGTTCCCGGCTTTCACATGGTTTCCAACGCCCTCGCCGGAGCCGCGGCAGGATATACGTTAGGGCTTACTCCTGAACAGATTAAGGCCGGAATCGAAAACCTTCCCTCTATGCCGGGCCGCAACCACATAATTCCTACAGAAAAGCTTATCATCCTGGATGACTGTTATAACTCAAATCCCACATCCACTAAGGCTTCTATTGACGTACTTACCATGGCAATCGGGCGCAAGGTTGCCGTTCTCGGAAACATGGGAGAGCTCGGAGGCGATGCCGAAAAACTGCACTTCGAGACCGGCGCCTATGCTGCTGAAAAGAACATAGACCTTGTCTGCGGCGTCGGCTCTCTGGCAAAGCACATTGTTTCAGGCGCCAAAGAGGGCGGCGCGGAAACATTATGGTTTGAAACCAAGGCGGACTTTCTTTCTTCCATGAAGGATGTCCTTCAGGACGGAGACAATATACTCGTCAAAGCATCCCACAGCATGGACTTCCCGGAATTGGTAGATGCATTAAAGCATTTTTAAACTTAAAAGTTAAAAGAGGATGGAGATTTTCTCTCCATCCTCTCTCTTTCTGCCTGATTATTCTCTCTCACTGTAGTGATGCGCTTCCTCAAGCATCATATCTTTTACTTTCATCAGACGAATCTGAGAACTTCTCTCATTCTCATCCAGCTTCATCGTGATATACTTGATGGTTGCCTGAGCATCCGGAATCGTCACATGCTCCAGCGCATTAACACGGCGCCTTGTCTTTTCTATCTCCGCCGCCATAAGCTGGCATGCTTTTTCCGTCTCCGCAAGTCTTAACATATCCGGCAGGATATCTGCCAATGATTTCACAGCACCGTCAAGGTCGCTGGACGTAAACGCAAATCCATAAGAGTAGATGTCGTTCACATCCGCAGTCCTTGTGGTCGTATTAAAAACCGGGATATTAACACTCATGACGTTCTTTTGTCCCGCCTCAAGGTTAACTTCCTGTTTCGGTGCCATCAATGCCGTATTCAGCGTAGCTTCATCCATTCCGGCTTTCGCTATGACAAAGTTCTTATTCGCAGAGAGGATTCCGGCTTCTACCTTCTGGCGAAGTGCCATGTTCTCCTTGACCAGCTCTAAGAACTGACGCATAAGCTCATCACGCTTATCCTTTAAGAGCTTATGCCCTCTTCTGGCAGTGACAAGCTTTCTTTTCGTCTTTGTCAGCTCCATACGGGTAGGAGTTATCTGTTTAGATGCCATCCTTTAACCTCCTTCTTGTTTACGCCATGCATGGCTTACTGCTTGCCGTAGTACATGTCTAAGAACTTGTCGTCGATACGTTTAAGCTCTGCTCTCGGCAGCATGGAAAGAAGTTTCCAGCCAATAGAAAGTGTCTCTTCAATCGAGCGGTCATTGGTGTACCCCTGGGATACGTATTCTTTCTCAAAAGCTTCCGCGAACTCTGCGTACTTAAGGTCAATCTCTGTCAGAGCTGCCTCGCCAAGGATAGTCATAAGCTCTTTCGCGTCTTTTCCGCGGGAATATGCCGCAAACAGCTGGTTCATGGTATTCGCATGGTCTGCCCTTGTCTTGCCCTCGCCGATACCTTTATCTTTCAGACGGGAAAGTGACGGCAGTACGTCGATTGGCGGCTGCAAGCCCTTACGGTACAGCTCACGGCTTAAGATTACCTGGCCCTCGGTGATGTATCCGGTAAGGTCAGGAATCGGATGAGTCTTGTCATCTTCCGGCATGGTCAGGATCGGGATCATCGTGATACTTCCGTTCTTGCCTCTCTGACGTCCTGCTCTCTCATACATGGTCGCAAGGTCAGTGTACATATATCCAGGATATCCGCGGCGGCCCGGAACTTCCTTTTTCGCTGCGGAAATCTCACGGAGCGCGTCTGCGTAGTTAGTGATATCAGTAAGGATTACAAGTACATGCATATCCTTTTCAAATGCAAGATACTCTGCTGCAGTAAGCGCCATACGAGGCGTGGAAATACGCTCAACAGCCGGGTCATTTGCCAGGTTGATGAACAGTACCGTCCTGTCGATGGCTCCTGTCTCCTTAAAGGACTCGATAAAGTAGTTAGACTCCTCGAAGGTAATACCCATGGCAGCAAATACAACGGCGAAGTTCTCATCTGTTCCGCGTACCTTAGCCTGTCTTGCAATCTGCGCTGCAAGCTGTGAGTGCGGCAGGCCGGAGCAGGAGAAAATCGGCAGCTTCTGTCCACGAACCAGCGTATTCAGACCGTCAATGGCAGATACGCCCGTCTGGATAAACTCCTCAGGGTAAACTCTGGCTGCCGGGTTCATAGGCAGGCCGTTGATATCTCTTCTTTCCTCCGGCAGAATCTCCGGGCCGTCGTCGATCGGGCGGCCAAGTCCGTCAAAGACACGTCCAAGCATATCGCCGGATACGCCAAGCTCCATGCTCCGTCCAAGGAAACGTACTTTACTGTTGCTTAAGTTAATACCTGCAGCATTCTCATAGAGCTGCACAACTACGTCGCTGCCGTCTACCTCAAGTACCTTGCAGCGGCGTCTCTCGCCATTGGCAAGCTCAATCTCTCCAAGCTCATCAAATGCGACGCCTTCTACACCTTTTACCATCATCAGCGGTCCGGCAACTTCCTGTATGGTTCTATATTCTTTTGGCATTAGAAGTCCTCCTTCCCGAATGTATTGGCAATCTCTGCGCCTAATTCATTCATGATCTTTTCATATTCTGTCTCAATATTCTCGGCAGTTGTATATTTGTAACGTCCGATTCTCTCTCTTACGTTCATCACAAGCAGCTCCTTCATGGACGCTCCCTTATTTAACGCCTCTGTCGCCTGCTCGTAGAAAGCAAGTACCAGTTTCATCATCAGATACTGTTTCCTGAGCGGTGTGTAGGTATCTACTTCGTGGAAAGAGTTCTGGTGCAGGAAGTCCTCGCGGATCGACCTTGCCGCCTCCATCTTCAGGCGGTCGCCCGGTGAAAGCGCGTCCATACCTACCATCTGCACGATCTCTTCCAATGCCGCCTCCTCAGTCAGAAGGCTCATCATCTTCTGGCGGTCTTCCATCCAGTCTTCTGCTACTGTGCCGTTGAACCAATCCTGCATATTGTCAAGATACAGAGAATAACTTGTCAGCCAGTTGATGGCCGGGAAATGTCTCTTGTATGCAAGCGCTGCATCAAGTCCCCAGAACACCTTAACGATACGAAGTGTCGCCTGGGATACCGGCTCAGAAGTATCACCGCCCGGAGGGGAAACGGCTCCGATAACGGAGAGCGCTCCTTCTCTTCCTTCTTTTCCAAGAGAGATTACACGTCCTGCCCTCTCGTAGAACTCTGCAAGACGGGAACCTAAGTATGCCGGGTAACCTTCCTCACCAGGCATCTCCTCAAGACGTCCGGACATCTCACGCAGCGCCTCTGCCCAACGGGATGTAGAGTCTGCCATCAGAGCCACGGAATATCCCATGTCACGGAAATACTCTGCAATTGTAATACCTGTATAGATAGACGCCTCACGGGCTGCGAAAGGCATATCTGATGTGTTCGCGATCAGAACAGTTCTTTCCATAAGGGAACGGCCTGTCTTCGGATCCTTCAGTTCCGGGAACTCGTTAAGAACGTCCGTCATCTCATTTCCACGCTCGCCGCATCCGATATATACAACGATGTCCGCCTCTGCCCACTTCGCAAGCTGATGCTGGATAACAGTCTTTCCGCTTCCGAATGGTCCCGGAACGGCCGCAACACCGCCCTTTGCAATTGGGAAGAACATGTCGACGACACGCTGTCCTGTTACAAGCGGAGCATCAAGCGGCAGTTTCTTCACATAAGGACGGCCCTTACGAACCGGCCATTTCTGCATCATGGAAATCTCTTTGTCGCCGTCTTTTGCAGTAACTACTGCAACGGTCTCTTCTACGGTGAACTCACCTGACTTAATCTCTTTTATTGTACCTTCCACTCCATAAGGCACCATGATCTTCTGTGTGACAACAGCCGTCTCCTGAACCGTGCCAAGGACATCTCCCGGCTCTACTTCATCTCCGACTTTTGCCACCGGAACAAATTCCCATTTCTTATCTCTTTTCAGGGAAGCAACCTCAACACCACGCTGTAAGTTGTTTCCGGAAACTTTCATAATGTCGTCAAGCGGACGCTGGATACCATCATAGATGCTGGTGATAAGCCCAGGCCCAAGTTCAACGGACATAGGCGCTCCTGTAGACTCTACCGGCTCGCCGGGGCCAAGGCCCGATGTCTCCTCATATACCTGGATGGATGCCTCGTCTCCGTGCATCTCGATGATCTCTCCGATCAGACGCTGTTTACTAACACGTACAACGTCAGACATATTGGCATCACGCATACCTGACGCGATAACCAAAGGTCCTGCTACTTTTTTAATCGTACCTGTACTATTCATTTGGACGAATAAACCTCCTTACTGGTTACTGAATAAGATATCGGAACCAACCGCAACCTCAACCGACTTCTTAACTCCTGCAATCCCGGCTCCCGTGTTGCCTGAAATGCCCGGAATCTGGATGATCGCCGGCATAAGCTGCTCCTGATACCTTGAAATCTCATGTTTAAGCTCTGCCGCCCAGGCTTCTGTGATATAGATAATGCCGTATCCGCCGCCTGCAAGCTTTGTGAGCGTCTCTGTAGCTTCTTCGTGGGTATTTACCGGAAACGTGTCAAGACCCAGCGTAGCAAAGCCGTAGATACTGTCGTAATCGCCCAATACTGCAATCTTATACATACATCTCCCTTACCCTTTCCCGGATAGAATCATCCGGCAGTTCATTCAGCTTGCCGGAAAGTATGATCCGCACCGTTTTAATTTCGTTCTGTCTTGCAATTACATAGGCAATCACAGGCCCGATTGTAAATGCATTATATTTCTGCGGACTGATGGTCTGGATGATACGGTTGTCGCACCACCGCTCAAATGCGGACGGCGATTCCTCCAGAGCCGCCGCTCCCTCTGCGTAAGCAGTTCCGAGCAGATATTCCCTGATCGCATCCATGCCGTTAAGCGCCGCACGCGCCAACTGGCCCGCATTTATGCTGCTGCACTCTGCCATCGCCCGTTTCATAAATTCTAATGATTTTGCGGTTTTCTGTGATCTGACGGCAATCTTGATATCCGCAACCGCAACCATAGATTCCGCATAATCACGGATAATTGCGGCATCAGATGCCTTTCCTGCCTGATAGACAGCCTCAAGCGCCGCCCTGTCAATGATCACATCACATAACTGACCGTCTCTTGTGTGGAGAAGAGTCTCAAAGGCTTCTGCCGCAGCGCCTTGCATATGCGCCGGAAGCCTTCCGAAGTCGCGCTCGCTCACAATCTCAAGCATCTCCTTGCCCGGAATAGACACATCTTCATAAAAGATATGCCTGTTTTTTTCCTCCGTGCAGACTTCCTTAATCGCCGCTTTCAGATTGTGGTAAAGCTTTGAGTAAGAGAGAACGCTGAAATTCTCCATGTCAATGGACAGTTCCCTGACAATCTCCCATATCTTCTCTTCTTCCCTGGTCAGCATCGCCTCTGCATTACCTGATGTCTCCGAATCCCCCCAGCCGTGCTCTTCCAGAAACTGCATGCACTGCTCATAGCTCTGGCATGCTAACAATTGGTCGATGGTGCTGTTGGAAAACAGGGAGACTTCCAAAGCCCGTATACGTGCAACCGCGTAGGTATACTGTTCACTCATGTAAATCAGCCCTTCCTTTCATTTACGCAAATAATATACGATGAACTTTGTCAGATAACTCATCTCTTCTGGCATCAAACATCGCCCTCAGCGTACAGTTTTCTTCAATGCCGCCGTAGGCGAGAACGAAACCATTCTCAATATTTCTGCTTTCTCCTGATATCCTAAGGTTTCCGCCTTTCGCTTTTGCAGTTTCTGCGGCTTTCCTTTCAAAATCTTCCGGCAGCCTTCCAAGATCAGCTTTGGAAAAGATAATCTCTCCGTCCTGCGGCTGTGCGTATTTATCCACCATCCCCAGCAGCATATCAAAGTATTTTTCTTTTTCCATGCTCTCCAGAGACTCATATGCTTTATCCAGAACATCTGCGATTACTTCCTGCTTTGCAGTGAGGATCTTTGTCCTCCTCTGCAAATCATTGGAAGATGCCACGCGTTCTTTGTAGCTCGCAATTGCCGTCTCAGACTTCCCCGAAATGCCGGCCGCTGTCTTTTCTGCCTCTGCCCTTGCCTCAGAAAGGATCTCCTCTGCCTTTGCTTTTGCTTCGGAAACCTTATTCTCGGCTGCCGCCTTAGCTTCATCCAGGATCTGGCTTTTCATTTTTTCTAATCCAGTCATATTCCTGCACTCCTTATATTAAATCTTGGTAAGTTTCCGTCATTAAATCTGAACCGCATTAACAGCCAGGATAGAGATCAGGAGCGCCAGAATCGCATATGTCTCAACCATCGCCGGGAAAAGCATAGCTTTACCGAACTGATCCGGTTTCTTAGCTACGATTCCGATAGACGCTGCGGATGTCATTCCCTGATACTTTCCGGAGATAAGCCCAACGATGCCGATAGGCATGCATGCCGCAAGAATCAAAAGCCCTGTCTGCGGATCCAGAGCAGCTGCTCCTCCGCCCAGAAGCCCAACTTTGGATAAAGTGATAAATCCGACAAGCAGCCCGTAAATTCCCTGTGTACCAGGAAGAAGCTGCATGATAAGTACCTTCGCAAATTTGCTCGGATCCTCTGTCACAACACCTGCTGCCGCCTGACCGGCAATACCTACGCCAATCGCTGATCCTGCACCTGCAAGAAATACAGCTACTGCTGCTCCAAGTAACGCATATACAAGTCCTAAATTACTCCAAATACTCATTATAAATTTTCCTCCTTAATATCTACATATTTCGTATCTGATTTAAATGGTTCAAATGGTTTTCCGCCGCCCTCGTAAAACTTTCCGAAAAATTCTACGAACTGCAGACGGTTTGTATGAACATACGCACCAAGCAGATTGATTGCAAGGTTCAATGTATGGCCTACGATAAATACAACCGCAAATCCAATTATGCCTACAATGCCTTTTCCGAACATGCTTCCCATCTGGTTTACAACGGAAGCGATAACTCCGGTGGCAAGGCCGAGCGCAAGAAGACGCGAGTAGGACAGCACATCGCTGAGCCACCCTGTAATATTGTAAATGTCGTATGCACCAAGCGCAATTCTGAGAGCCGGGTTCTTATTTTCCCTTCCCGACATAAGAAGCAGCCCTACTGCTCCAATGATCGCAAGCGCTTTGGCAAGCATATTTAAAAACGGCGGGAATACAATCTTTGCCTGCGCGATGGACGCAAAAATGTCCGTTGGTACCAGCATCAGAATCAATCCGATCAAGAAAGAATACCATAGGACAACATCACACAAAAAGTCCACTGGCTTTTTGTCCTTAAGCAGCATATAGCCTTTAATCCCAAGCCCTACAAACAAATGGATGACTCCGAATGCCAGCGAGTAGACCAAAAGCCTCATCGGATCGTTCAAAGGTATAAACCACAAGGCAGGAACCGTAACTGTCTTCCCGAAAAACGTGCCGGACACGATATCTACCACGTTTCCGAAATAACCTCCGAACAGTACGCCCCACACCATCGTTGAAACACCGCAGTACATGAACATCTTGAGGGATTTCTTCATCCCCTCTTCCATCCGCGGGAATTTCTTTACTACTATAAAACATGCAATCGCTATAATCGCACCGTATGCCGCGTCGGAAAGCATCATTCCGAAGAAGAACACATAGAAAAACGACATGATCGTCGTCGGGTCAAACTCTCCCTTGTGCGGAAGCCCGTATGACTCCAATACTCCCTCTACGCTTGCCGAGAATCCATTGTTGCTCAAGATTACCGGCGGTTCCTCATCTTCCTTTAATTCTTCCGTGTCGATAACACAGTCATATTTATCCCCGATTGCTTTTCTGACTGCATCTGCAGCCTTTGCAGGGATATAGCCGCTTACGATAAATGTCCTCTGCGACTGGGGCAGCGTTCCGAGCAACTCATACTTGCTTGCCCGCATGCGGAAATAATCTCCGACGGCCTGAATCTTCTGCCTGTTCTGAGACAGGAGCCTGATTTCTTCCTCATTGAGAGAATTACGCATATTCAGTTTTTTAATCTCTGCTTCCAGATCTGCCTTCTTCTCTGCCGGCATCTTTTCCGCCAGCTGCGAAGGCCTGGCAAATCCTGCTGCTCTTAAAGCTTCCTCTACTGCCGTCTCCTGCTCTTTCAGGCAGAATACAACCAGATACACCGCATCTTTGTCGCTATGGACAATCTGCACATCCAATGCTTCCGTCTCGGGACAATGTTTTGCAATGGCGGCATACACTGTTTCTTCCGTGTTTCCCGCAGCCAGCGTTCCCAAAAGCATCGCAACTTTTTTCGTACCCTTAAAGTCCATCGGCACATCCAAACTAAGCCACGGGCTTAAAGACTCGATCTGGTTCGACAGTTTTAGAATGTTCGCTTTATTCTCTGCTATCTCTTTATTCAGCGCAACAAGCTCATTTGCATCTGATATTACCTGTTGCTTGTCTGAAATAATCTGATTGAATTCATCTTTCCCAATCAGTTTCTTGCCTTCCAGACTGGATAGCAGGGAATGCTTTTCCGGAGCGTAAGTATCCAGAACTGCCAATGCATTTTCCGAAAGCTGTGCCTTCTTTTCAAATGAAAGCCTTGCATTCAAGGTGTCCATCTTCTCAAAGCCTGCCTCGTCATCGGCAATTTGGTTCATCTCCACAGTCCCTAAAGACTGCAGGCGCTCCAGGATAGCCTTACGATCTTTCTTTAGCGCGCAGATACTAATTCTTTGCATCTGCAATACTGCCATAAACCTGTTCCTCCTTCATTTTATTTTTTAAACCAATTCTGAAATTACAGAAGCCACCGCCGCATCTTCTTTGGCTTTCACAGCCTCTTTCAGGGATGCAATCTCTGCCTCCACGTCTCTCAGAGCGTCTCTGGCAGAACTTTCCCCCATTTCAACTGCCGCTTTCATATCAGCGTCAGCTTTGGCTTTGGCATCTGTCTCGGCCTTCTGCTTAAGCTCTCTGGCATCCGCAGCGGCCCCTTCAAGGATCTCGGTACATTCTGCGGCTGCATTCTTTATAAGCTCTTCCGCCTCTTTCTCCGTCTCCCTGATGGTTTTAATGGTTTCTTCGACCATCACTTCACCACCTCTCTCTTAATTGCTAAAAACTCCCATACTCATCATTATAATATGATTTTTTGTGAAAGTCTATATGTTTATATCATTTTGGCACCATTTTGGCTTGCTTTGGCATGCTGTCTTCTATCTTTTCCACATAAGGTCATGGAGCTTTCCCGCCCGGTTCATCCCCGGAAACCCGTTTTGGCGCAATGCCTCGTACAATACGATTGCCACCGAATTACCAAGGTTCAGGGAACGGGTATCCCCTACCATCGGGATGCGGATGCATTCCGGCTCATGCTCTACCAGTATCTCTTCCGGAATACCGGCGCTCTCTTTCCCGAACATAATGTACGCATCCGGCTCATAAGACACCTCTGTGTATGCCCTTTCTGCCTTTGTCGTCGCCATATAGATCTTGCCCCCGGAATTCTTATCCAAAAAATCATGATAGTCAGCATAAATGCTGACATCAAGCTCCTTCCAGTAATCCATCCCCGCACGCCTCAGGTTTTTTTCATCCAGCCTGAACCCCAGCGGCTCGATCAGGTGGAGCCTCGTTCCTGCCGCTACGCAGGTGCGCCCGATATTTCCTGTATTTGCCGGTATCTCCGGCTCTAAAAGAACGATATTCAGCATCCTGGCCCTCCTTTAACCTTTTCCTGCATATATCTTAAATATTTCATCCGGCGCGGGGCGGTCAATATGTCTTATATCCTCCCCGTTTCTTATGATCTTATCTCTGCCGCCCGTGACATATCCAAGCACAGAGCTTTCCGTTCCCGCCTCCCTAAGCCTTCTGGCTAGCTGCTCTGCATCATCTGTCACAAAGAGAAGGCTGCCTGCTGATGTGAGCTGATAGGGATTTATTTTAAAATATTCGCATATTTCCACCGTTTCCTGCAAGACGGACATTTTTTTCAGATCCAGGTCAAGCCCGCACCCAAGCTCTCCTGCAAGCTCCCACAGCGCGGCGAAAATTCCGCCCCGCAAAATCTGTCTCACAACCGGCACGCCCATATCAGACGCTATCTCTATCTCCCTCTCCGAAAACAGCTTCTGCCGATAGGAAAACACATCCCTCATAAATGCCGGAGCAAAGTGCTTTTCAAGCTCTCCCCTGCGTTCTGCCGCAATCTGAAGCATACCGTCCATCCCGATCCACTTGCTGAGGACAACTGCCTTTCCCTGCATCTGCCTCTTCCCGTCAGGCGTGCCCCGGTGTTGTTCCGAACATGCCATTCCGTGAACTGTGACGGCCGGCACTGGCAGCAGCGGATTCTCCGAAAACAGAGCTCCCATGTATGAGATGCCCTTCTCCCCGCAGATTTTTTTTATGCTTTTTTCTGTCTTATATATCGTATCTTTCTCTGCATGCGCCGGATATTCCGCCGATACGCTGACCGCTATCTGCCGACCGCCGGTCGCCTCCAGGGCATTTACGGCAGCGGCAAGCGCATGCAGTCCGGTTTCTCTTGTCGTTCCGTATACCGTGACGGACTCGCTCATGCACTGCACACTCTCAGTCTTCAGTCTCATCTTCTTCCCTTCCCAGCCCTCTCGCTTTACTGATGGCCTCATTAACCTTTTTCCCGTCCTGGGTTGCTATGGCGTTCCTCACGAGCGCTGTTGCCTCTCCGTTGTCTGATGCCGTGCCTACCACGATGATCTCATTGGACTTCTGGTAGCTGCTTTCGTTTATCACGTCGCGGCTTACTTCCTTTCCGTCCTGTTTTACGATCTTCCAGAGCCTTGCCGTCTTCCCTGTGCGGGGATTCCCTTCGTAATCCATAGCTCCGAGAGGCGCGTCCGAATCTTCCTTATAAGTTCTTCCGTACTCCTCCGTGGCGGTCACTTCGCTTTCATATTCCACCGTTCTGCCCTTCTTTCGGGTTTCTTTCCCGTATATCGTGAACCTCAGCTGATTGTCGCCGTCAATTTCCCCTTCAATGTAAACCGGCGCCTTATAGCTGTTTTTAAATTTAAAATCTTTCACGTCTCCCGCGATTGCCGCGTCCCTGGACGGATCCACATAAGATACCAGCATAGAATGGGGATAGCGCTCCGTCACCTCAAGCTCTGCAAGGAGAACCGCATTATAAAGCGTCGTCGAGACCTGGCAGATTCCTCCCCCGTAAGTGTCGACCACCTGCCCGTTCTCATAAGAGCCTGCCGCCACATAGCCGTGTTCCTTATCATAAGGAGCCGTTACATCATGGATTGAGATTTCTTCCCCCGGGGCAAGCACCGTGCCGTCTATCTTCCCTACTCCGGTCTTTAAGTTCTGCCATCTCTCCCCTCCTCCCGCATCGGTAGCATATGAGCCGAGCTTGTCTCTGACCTCCTTAAGCTCTTCTGCCTTCACGGAAGGCTGTTCATCCATCTGCGCCGCCTCAACTGCAAAATCACTGCAGGCCCAGCCGTCGTTCACTCTTTTCAGCACAGCCGCCAGGGATTTCTCGATGTCGATGGTCTTTCCCTGTTTCTCATCCGTAACGATAAACTCATTTCCTTTCCGCTTCATCGTCGCATTCTGTGCGTGGTCTGCCAGCGGAACGATCTTTTCCTCCATGAATTTTCCTGTCTTTTTTTTATTCAGCGTAAACGTCTCCTCAAAAACCTTCTTTTTCTCCGAAAGCTCCTTAAGCTGCCAGAACCGTTCCCACAGACTTCCTGATTTTCCATAGTCAAATGCATATTTCACCTGCTCTTTCATGTTTTTATGGTTAAGCCCAAGCTCTTCCAGAACTACCGTTTCTTCCTTTTCCCCCACCTTTACGGTGACCGATGCCTGCCTCCCCTGTGCAAGGCGCTCTTCCATCACTTTCCCCGCCTCTTTTTCAGTCATGCCGGAGACATCGACAGAGCCTATGTATACATTTTTACAGATCTTATCTTCCGGATACTTTGACACAAACTTCTGGAACACCATATAGGAGACGCCAAGGACAGCAATAGAGCAAAACAAGATGAGACCAAAAAGGAGCCGCATCCTTTTCCGCCTCTGAATCCTTCTCTTTTTTTCCGCCCTGTTATAAGCGCCTCTCCTTTTCCGCCTCTGACCCATGCCTTCCCATCATTCCTTCTGCCGTCCTATACCGCCCTATCCCAGGATCGGCAAGATTGAAGTCGCCACCATCGCGACGATGACCACCATAACTACGATTGCGATAACCCTTTTTGTCCTTTTATCATTAAAATTCATCTCCATTAACCTTCTTTCCAAAATATATGTACCATTTTATACTTTTTATCCGCCATTTGCAAGCTGTGAACTATTTTATTTCAACCGTTCTTGCCTCCTGGTTCAGAGGATTCTTCTCCATATAGTCAAAGAGCACTGTTTTCCCAAGTTCGGGGAAATATTCCAGATGCGTCATCCTGCGTAGCTGGTTTTTATCATATCCCGCATACGAAGGAAGATATTCATGCTCCTTAGATTCCCTCTCGTAGAACAGCCTCGCCTGTTCTTTCTCCATCCGGTTCTCCCCCGCAAAAAGAGGGCGGCTCTTTGCATTCTCCCTCAAATAATAATCGTAAGCCAAAAGTTCCCGGCAATAATTTTCACCCTTTTTGCATACGTCTCCCATAAAGCCCAGGAGCAGTTCATATCTCGCGCTCCTTTTGTGCTGCATCCCCAGCCCTCCGTTTTTTTCATGATAAATCCAAAGCTCCCTGTACATCCGGTAAGGCGATGCGTACTCTTTCTCCAGCTCCTCCAGGGCATGCCCAAACTGCCTGCTGTTATAATATGCCTCCACCATCTCCTCAATGCCTTTCAGTTCTGATATCTCTTCAAAAGACAGCCAGTCCGTGTAAAGAACCTCATACGGCGGCATGTCTTTATGCTCCAATCCGTAATCTGCTTTCTTCTCCTCCATCCGCGAGCCTTTGAGGACTTTCAGAAAACCAAGCTGCAGCTGATCCGGCCTCAGCCTGTAGACATCGTCGAAAGACTTTTCAAAGCTTTTCAGATTCTCAAATGGAAGCCCGGCAATCAGATCCAGATGCTGGTGGATATTGTTCATCCCACGTATCCGCATTACATTCCGAGACAGCTTTTCAAAATCCATCGTCCTCTGTATCTCCCTGACCGTCTCACTGTTTGTGGACTGCACGCCGATCTCCAGCTGGATCAGCCCCGGCCGCATCTTTTCCATTAGGGTAAGCTCTTCTTCATTTAAAAGGTCCGCCGATATCTCAAAATGAAAATTCGTCACCCCGTTATCATTTTCCAAAAGAAACTTCCATATCTCCATTGCATGTGACGCTTTACTGTTAAAAGTGCGGTCCACGAACTTTACCTGGGGCACCTCCTCCCTCAGGAAGACGGACAGTTCTTCCTTTACAAGCGATAGGCTCTTAAACCGCAGTCTTTTATCCACAGAAGAAAGGCAGTAGCTGCATGAGAACGGACAGCCGCGGCTTGTCTCATAATAGAGGATCCGGTTCTCAAACTCTCCCATATCCTCATAGACAAAAGGCAGCTCATCCATATCTACAGGCTCGCGCCACTCATTTTCACAGATGCTTCCGTCTCTTTGCCGAAACGTGATGCCCGGAATTTCTTCAAGAGGTTTCCCCTCACACAGCTCCGCAAAGGTCTGTTCTCCCTCTCCCTTCATAATGCCGGAAATCTGCGAAAGCCTTGCCAGCACTTCCCCGGCATCATAAGATACCTCCGGCCCTCCAAGCCAGATCGGCACGTCCGGGCACACTTTTGCAAAATCCCGGATAATCTCCTCTACATATGCCATGTTCCAGATATAGCAGGAAAAGCATACCATATCCGGCCGCCGTCCGGCGATATCCCTCAAAATATCGTCCTGCTGCCGGTTAATGGTATGCTCCGCTATTTCAATCGCCACATCCCTTCGGCTCACATGCCGCCTGGCATAAGCGCGCAGGCTGCAAGCTGCAAGATTGGAATGTATATATTTGGCGTTAATCGCCACAAGCAATATCTTCATCTTTTCATTCTCCTGATAAATCAAATCCTTATAGATTTTTATTTTACCAAAATCCTGAATCTAAAACAAGTCTTCAAGTCTTCTGTATAGCTCCCTGTAGACCATAAAACGTTCCATATATTTTCTGTGCCTTTCCTCCGAGTACGGCTCCTCTTCATTTGTCTTTACCATTTTCGCCACTGCCTCGTCAAGGCTCCGGTAAATCCCGCTCCCCACGGCTGCAAGCACCGCCGCTCCCATGGCCGCCCCGCTGTCGTTGGGCACCGTACATACGCTGTTTCCGTATATGTCTGCCAGGATGCCTCTCCATGTACGGCCCCTAGCGCCGCCGCCGCACAGGACATGCCTCGTCAGCCCTATCCCCAGCTCCCGGAAAATATCCGTTCCCTCAGCCAGAGAATAAGCCGCGCCTTCCATCACCGCGCGAATAAATTCTGCCCGCCCGTGCTTTGACGTTATCCCGAAAAACACACCTTTTGCGTCCGGATTAAGGTGCGGCGTCCGGTCGCCCATCAGGTACGGAAGGAAGATAAGCCCCTCCGCCCCTGGAGCAACGCCGCCCGCCATCTCATCCATCAGGCTGTATATGTCCATGCCTCTTTCTTTTGCCGTCTCCCCATCGGATAAGCAGAAGTTTTCTTTCATCCATTTCAGCGAGTACCCGGAAGTGATGCTGCACGTAATGACTGACCACATTCCCGGAACCGCGCTGCAATACGTGTTCACACGCCCTTTTGCATCTACTCTGATTTCTTTCGTGTTGGTGCAGATGATGCCCGACGTGCCGACGGATGTAAAACATTCTCCTTCTCTGACGGCTCCCGTGCCTATGGCGGAGACCACGCTGTCTCCCCCGCCGGCAATGACCGGAATCCCTGCCGGCAGCCCTGTCGCCTTTCTGATCTCCTCCGTCGTCTCACCGGCTGTTTCCGCGCACTCGCACAGTTTCCCTGCCACACCCCGGTCTATCCCCAATTCTTCGAACAGCTCATCTGCCCATCTTCTTTCGGGTACATTCAAAAGCTGCATGCTGGAAGCCGAAGTCACGTCTGTCACGCATTTCCCGGTAAGCCTGAAACGGATATATTCATGCGGCAGCATAATATGGCGGCATTTCTTAAAAATGTCCGGAAGATTCTTCTTCACCCAAAGAAGGCTGGAGACCGTAGATCCCGAGAGCGCCGGATTCGCCGTTATCTGAAAGAGCCTCTCCCCGCCAATCTTCTCGGTTATCTCCGAAAGAAACGCGTCTCCTCTGTGGTCGCACCAGAGAATCGCATTGTGCAGGGGATTATGCTTCCCATCCAGCATCACAAGGCTCTGGAATTGCCCGGACACCCCGATTGCCCGGACTTCTCCTGCGAAACGTCCGTCAAGGACTTCATGAAGGCTTTTAAGCACCGCATCCCACCACACCAGCGGAGACTGCTCTGCATGACCCGGTCTCCTTTGGATCATGCCGTACTCGATATTGCTGCTGCCAACGATATTCCCCGACTCATCGGCAAGTATTGTCTTTAGCCCTGTAGTTCCCACATCCAACGAAAGTATGAGTGCCATGCTTATTCCTCCCCGGAGATGTTCCTGTCATAAAAATATTGGTACGAGGGATCTGTTCCCAGCCTCCCTCTTAACTGCGCCGCCCCGCTTTTGATAATTGCCGCCATCTCTACGGAGCGCGTGATCACGCTTTTTGCCGTCTCCAAAGTGAGCCTGTAATCCTCCGTCATAAGCTCTGCCTTTTCCCTCATGGCATCGGCATGGGAATCCCAGACCCATCCCCCGGAACCGATATAGGAGGCATCCGGCGGCACATAGACGCAGTTCATCATGGCGGCATGCCTCATAATATCTACCATGCACAGCTCCGCGCCTCCGCCGAAGAAATCACCGCCCTGTGCAATGACGCCGATTGTCTTCATATGCCTTGCGCCTCTTACCGACAGCCCGTAATCCGCATTGCTGAGGCGGTCGATCAGGCACTTAAGCTGGCCCGGTAGCCCCGCCACGTAGACCGGCGTGCAGTAAAGGATGCAGTCTGCCTCCTTCCAGAGACTCCTCACTTCCTCAAACTGGTCTTTTATCACGCACTTTCCGCCATTGCTGTAGCATGCCAGGCAGCCGATGCAGGCTGATACCTTCTTCTCCGCCAAGCTGATCCTCTTTGTCTCGACCGCAAATTTCTGCTCCCTCGTATATTCGAGCACAGTATCCAGAAGAAACTGGCTGTTCCCGTTCCTCCTCGGGCTTGCGGAAATTGCCAGCAGCTTTACCGGCTCCGTGTCATACAAACCATTCCCCATTTTCCATCACCTTCCTGCCGTCTAAGTAAACCGCGCCTTCCTTCCGTGTGTCCTTGATGATATCCCAGTGCAGCGCAGAGCCGTCATTCCCAAGGCACTCCGGATACCCGCGTCCCATGGCAAAATGAATCGTTCCGCCGATCTTCTCATCATAAAGGATATCCCCGCAATACCGGGAAATTCCGTAATTCAGCCCGATCCCAAATTCTCCCAGCACCGCCGCGCCGCTGTCTATGGACAGTATTTCCTTCAGAAGTTCTTCGTTCGTCTCTGCCTGGCACCGCGTCAGCCTCCCGTTTTCGAATTGCAGCCGGATTCCTTCGATATAGTTTCCCGCATACGCGCCGGGGAATTCAAAATACACGTTTCCGTTAACAGACGTTTCTACCGGGCATGTATAGACTTCCCCGTCCGGCATGTTAATATGCCCGTCCGCCGCCACATAGACCCTTCCCTCCGTGTCAAAGGATATGTCAGTCTCTTTTCCCGTCACCCGCACATGATGCCCGGACGCAAGGAGATCCCTGACTTTCAGAAGCTGGCCTCTCTCTTTTTTCCAGTCTCTGACAGACGCGTCAAAATAAAAATCCATCATCTCCTCAAAAGGCATTTTTGCCTGCTGTGCAAAGGACTCATTAGGAACTCTTGTCAGCACCCATCTGGTACGGTTCCTCTCTGCCGAAATCTTCCCCATTGCCTTTTTGTGCGCGGCAATCCTGTCTCCGGGAATTGCGGAAAACTCATATGGGCTGCGCGCCCCTCTTAAGCCTATGTAACAGTCCGCCCACTGCATCCCGTAAAGCGACATTTCATTTACCCAGCTTACCTGTTTCTCCGTTCCGTACATCATCAGGCCTTTTTCAAGGTACGCCGACTGATATTCGATAAATGGAAATCCTCCTGCCTTTATGGCCTCCTCAAAACAGGCTCTTGCAAGAGGCTCCGTCTCCGGCTCCAGCATAGTGATCATGACTTTATCACCTTTTTTTACCTCCACGGAGTAGTTTACCAGTATCTCTGCAAGCTCACGCCATCTCCTGTCCATCCTTATCCCCCTTTATACGCTATCCCAGTTTCTCGCTGCTCTCCATCCAGCGCTCCAGTTTCCCGGTCATCTTCCGGCTCATCTTTTCCGGCTCCATCATCAGGCTCACTGCCTGGGGCGGGATCACTCCTTTTTCCGTGATAATCCCCGACACAAGTTTCGCCGGCACCAGCTCAAAGCTGATATTGACGATCCGGGAAATTTCCGGCACTTTCCGCCCTGTCACCTCTTCCGCCGGACGGAAACTGTCCTTTATCGGAAATCCAAGCAGCGACATGGCGTCAAACTTGCTCGTATCCGCCGCAACGTAGAAGGGAATCCCAAATTCCCGGCAGGCAAGCGCCGCCAGGTAGGAGCCTGTCTTGGCGTACACTTCCCCTGTGGAGGAGACCGCGTCTGCCCCTATGAAAAACACAGCGCTTCCCGGCACCAGCTTGCAAAGGAGGGCATCGCATCCGAACTCCACCGGTATCCCCAGCGCGCTGATCTCATCCAGCGTCCGGTATCCTTCTGCATTCGGCCTCGCCTCGAACGCCGCCGCTTTAAGCCTTTTCCCGACGTCCGCCGCGCACCGGAGTATTTCCATCACGGAACCGCTAGTCGAAAAGGTGGCTACCTTATCCCCCGAGGCAATCATCCTGGCCCCTGCTTTCCCGATCTTTTTCACGCACTGCCGCTGCCCTTCCCGGATTTCTTCCAGAAGCGTTACAAATCTCTCCCGCAGCTCTTCTGCGGAAACTTCTGAATCCTCATACCTCTCCGCAAACCTCATACAGCGGTCCAGCAGATTGATAAGCGGAAGTATGGGGGAAGTAACTTCCAGTATCTGGTCCACAAAGTACTCTATCTCCCGGCTTACGTTCTCCTCTCCAGCCGCCCCCAGCTCGTTCTCCATCGCTGTGATGCCGTCTTCCACAAGCTCTATGCTGCCTCCATAGGCATCATCTCTTACTCTTTCACAATATTCTCTTAATCTCAGCATATCCCTATCCTTTCACGCCGCCCGCAGTCAGGCCGCCTACAATAAACCTCTGAATTGCAATAAACATAATGATTGCCGGAATGGACGCCAGCATCGCCGTCGTCATCAGCCATCCGTAATCAACTCCAAACTGTGTGACTGCCGATGCGATTACAGATGTGACAAGCTGCATGTCATTGGAGTTCATAAATGTGGTCGCAAACAAATATTCATTCCATGTCAGGATAAACACGTAGATGGCAGTGGCGGCAAGCCCCGGCGTCGCCACAGGCACGATAATCTTCCAGATCACGGATGTCCTTGACAGGCCGTCCACAAGCGCGCTCTCTTCCAAATCCTTCGGAATTCCGTCAATCACAGTCTTGACATTCCATATGGCAAAGGGCAGGTTCATCATCGTATTCGCAAGGATCAGCGGCACGTAAGTATTGTAAAGCCCCGTCTTTACCGCCATGACATACAGCGCGATCGCCAGAAGGAGCGCCGGGAATGTCCTTAGGTTTACGAGAAATCCAAGCAGGAAATCTTTTCCTTTAAAGTAATATCTTGAAAACCCGTACGCCGCCAAAAGCGAGAGCACCATGGTGATGACGGTCGCCCCCACCGCTACCACAAGGGAGTTGAAAAAAGGCCTCATCATCCCTTCGTTCTGGAAGATCGTCACATAGTTGCCAATCGTATAGCGGCTCGGCAGCACGGAACTGGTAAACGGGTCGTCCGATGCCCTGAAAGAAGAGACAAGAAGCCACAAATACGGCAGCAGGTCTATCGTCAGGATAATGGTCAGCGCAATCCCTATTCCGTACCTTATCTTATTTTTTCTCGCTTCCATCTCTACTCCTCCTCACTCATCATCCTGGTCGCAATCGTTGTAAATATAATAGACATCAGGAAAATCAAAGCCCCCACCGCCGAGCCTTCCCCGAACCGGAAGTTCTGGAAAGAAGTGCGGTATGCCAGCGTGGACAGTACCTCCGACGAATTTAACGGTCCTCCTTTTGTCATGATCCACGTAAGGTCCATGTACGCCATGGTACTGACAAAGTCAAACACCGCCAGCGTGATGATGTAATTCTTCATAAGCGGGAGGGTCACCTTTGAAAATTGTTTCCAGGTTCCTGCCCCGTCCATCCTCGCCGCCTCATAAAGCCCGTCGTCAATCGCCTGCAGCCCTGCAAGCAATATCAGGAAGTAAAACGGCGTAAACTTCCATATATTCGTAATCGTCACCGTGATAAGCGATAGTTTCGGATCCCCCAGCGGGTTAAATTCAATAGCGGGATTGACAGATCTTAAGATAATCCCCACCGGCCCCACCTTTGGGTGCAGCATTACCTGAAACATGATTGCCACAACCGACGGAGATATCGCCCACGGAACAAGGAACAGCGACCTGCTGACAGTCAGCGTCTTTCTTTTCAGGAACTTGTTGTTCAGCAGCACCGCCATGAAAAGCCCGATCACGATATGGCACGCTGTCGCCATAAAGGAATAAAACAATGTATTGGCAAGAATCTTCCAGAACCCTGTCGCGCCAAACACAGTCATATAATTTTTCATCCCTACGAAGTCCGGCTCAATCCCAAGCCCTTTCCCTTCCGTAAAAAAACTTAAGTACATGACGTACCCCGCAGGATATATGACCATGACCGCGAAAAACAAAACTCCCGGCAGGATAAACAAAAGACCTTTATTCAGTTTTTTATTTCCTATCTTCAAATAATTCATACAATTCCTTCCTGTCTATAATGGGGCTGCGCCAAAGGCAGCAACCCCACAAAAAAGCGTATTGTCGTCATTTACTTCCAGATCAGGTCAGCAACTGTCGGATCATACTTCGCCAGAATCTCATTCCATTCCTTCGCCGCTGCATCCAGAGCCGCTTTCGGCTCCATGTCTCCTATATAGGCAGCCTGAAGGTACCCTCTTATGATCTGGTTGAGAGCAATGGATTCCGGATAGTGGTTCGCCGGAATAACATACTCATTGTCCTGCATCGCCAGCTCCTCGATTACTTTCCAATCTCTGTCTTCAGCATAATATTCATCTTTCCACGCACTGTAAGTTGGAGGAGCATTGCCCGTGCCCTTGTTCCACTTAAGCAGCACTTCATCAGAAGTCATATATTCGATGAATTTCCATGCCTCTTCTTTATGTTTCGATATCGAGGACATTCCTAAGGAAGTTCCGCCTGAAAGGTTTCCAAAAGTCTTATTGGTAACCATCGGTATAACACAGATATTTTTGTCCGGATAGGTATTTCTCATGGTGGAGAGCATCCACGGCCCGTCTGTCCACATGCACAGCTTGTCCGCAATCTGCATGTCCTGGAGCATGTTAAGGTCAACCGTGGTAATCCCCGGCGGTATCAGGTCATCCTCGATCAGCGAACACACGTACTCTAATGCCTCAACGCCCTCCGGGCTGTTAAATACAGCTTTCCCGTCCTCTATGATCTTTCCGCCCGCCTGGAATAAAAACGGCCAGAACTGCCACTCGGTTCCATTGGTGTTCCCGCCGACCAGGCCGATTCCATAACTTTCCGTATCTTTGCTGCGAAGTGCCTTGGCATACTCTCTCAGCGCATCCCAGTTCCACTCTTCCCCGAATTTCGGAACTTCAAGTTTTGCCGCGTCCAGCATGTCTTTATTTACAAACCAGGAGTCCGGGCCTGCGCGGAACGGAACTGCGTACAGATCCCCGTCATAAGTGTCCATCTCCCGGCATGATTTTACAAACCGTTTCAGATAGTCCTCCTCATCCACGTATTTTCCCAAAAGAGGCTCAAGCATGCCGTTCGCAGCCGCATCCGGAGACCAGAAGGTCATGATGACATCCGGCGGGTTGCCTGCATTGTGCGAAAGCGCAAGCTTGTTGTAGCAGTCTTCCGTAGGAACGTCGTCTGCCTGCACTTTGATCCCGGGATTCTGTTTCTCGAATTCTTTTATAAGCTCGTCTTCCACTGCCGTATTGCCGGCCTGCCTCATATAGACAATGGTAACCTCATCGTCTCCGCCTCCGCTGCTTTCTTTCTTATCTTCCGATGATTTTCCGCAGGCTGCCATAGAGAGCACCATGCACATAACAAGCAGCATTGATAGGATTCTTTTCTTTTTCATAAATAACCTCCTTGTCTTTTCATTTTTTCTTGAGAATATGGTTTTTATGCAACTGTCTGTTTTCTGAAATTTCTTACCACCTCCATAAACGCCTTCACCCGTTCTTCATCTACTTCATTTTCAAATTTACCGTCCACCTTAAATGTTGTTCCCACGACCGCGCCGTCCGCAATTGCCAGCTGGCTTTCAATCGTATCCGATCTGCAGCCCGTATTCGCCAGCACAACTGTATTTGGCACCGCTTTTTTCACTTTTGCGAGAACCTGGGTGTCCGTCTCGGCTCCTGCCGTCAGGCCTGACACGCATATGGCATCCGGCTTGCAGTTAAATACCGTCGTCCTTGCGGTCTCCACAATATCCCTGTCGGACAGATATTTTGCAGCTTCCGGTAAAATGTTAAAAATCAGCTTAACATCCTGTGCATTTATATTTCGCCTGTGCCTTGCAACCCTTCCGTAATCTGTGTTCCACAATCCAAAATCGCTTGCATATACTCCCGAATATATCTCTCTCACGAAATCCGCGCCGCATGCCTTTGCCAGGTCTATCGTCTTCTCCCCGTCCCACAGCACATTGACGCCAAAAGGAATCCTGATATGCCGCTTAAGCTCTCCTATAACCGTCGCCATAGCCGCCACTGTCGCCGTGTCAACTTTCGTCAGGTACGGAAGGCTGAATTCATTGGAGAACATTACCGCATCCACCCCGCCGTCCTGAAGCGCCGACAGGTCATGATATGCCTTCTCCACAACCCAGTCCATCCCTCTTTCGGCATCATATCCCGGGTCGCCCGGCATTGCCTGCATATGGCACATGGCGATAATCGCTTTCTCTGTTCCAATCGTCTCTTTTAACCAGCTCATCTTTCTTCCTCCTTTTGTTTTTTGTATTTGTATACGTTTTTATACCAATATAAGGTTCGTCTTCTGCCGTATTGCCTCCATGATCTCCTCATCTGCCCCTCCGTCTGTAATGATGCAGTCTGCTCTCGAGATGTCAAATACCCTGGACAGCGCCGTTTTCCCAAATTTACTGTGATCTGCTACGAGAACCGTCTGCCTTGCAGACTCCGCCGCCAGTTTTTTTACAAGGCTTTCATTTACATTTGAGTCGGACAGCCCAAATTCAATGTCGATGGCATCGCATCCCAGGATGCTGATATCTACCTTAATGTCTCTCAAAAAGCTTTCTGTAAGAGTGCCTGCCATAAGGTTATAATCATACCGCCTCTCCCCTCCGGTTACAATCAGGCTGCTGGACGGATGCACCGGGAGGAACTGCGCGATATACAGGTTGCTTGTAATAATGGTAAGGTTCTCTATATCCGCGATCTCCTTGGCCACGAAATAGACTGTCGTGCCGGAGCCAAGATATATCTTGTCTCCTTTCTGGACAAGCTTTGCCGCCTCTTTCGCTATCTTTATCTTTTCTTCCCGCCGAAACTCCATCTTCATGTCATATGTATATTCCAGCACTCTCTCCTGCCCTCGCACTGCACCGCCGTGAGTCCTTTCAATCTCCCCGTTCTCCGCCAAATTGTCAAGATCCCTGCGGACGGTGGCCTCCGATACTCCAAGGTGGGATGCAAGCTCTTTAATGTTTGCCCCCTGGTTTTTTTTGATATAGTCTAAAATCTGCTGCTGCCTTTGTGCAGGAATTTGCAAATTTCTCATCTTTTTTCTCCTTTATCTTTCATTTGTTATCATATTTATATCATATTCCGACATATTTTGCAAGTATTGTTTGAAATATTTTGCAAGTTTTTGCAAGTTTTTGCTCTTTTTTCAATCATAAAAAAAGAGGCACGCTATATGCCTCTTTCTCATGTATGAACCCACTATTCTTCCGAATCCCTCATTCCTTCCTCTTCCCGCGGAATCCTAGATCTTATTATCAGGATCGCCCCCAGCGTGACAAGCACAATGATCGCCGCAATGCACACCATCATGAGCGTCAGCATGAAGGAGCGGATGCTCTCTCCCTTTTCCTGCACGATCTTCATCTGTATGTCCGCCACATCCGAACCGCCGTCTGCTCCCGGATCCGCACTGACGTACAGCCGCTCCCCTTCTTTAAGCGTAACGGTCCTCCCCAGGCTGCCCTCCGGGATATCTGCCGCTTTCTTTTTCTTTGAGGATGCCCTGGGCGCTTTCCCGCAAAATACGCTGTCAAGCATTCCCTTATCCGTGCAAAGGCTTAACGTCACCCCGTCTCCTGCGGCATAGTCTTTTCCGTACCAGTCAAAGGGAAGGCTGCCCGCCGTATAAGCCAGCTCTACGCTGTACGTTCCATCCTCCGGCGCTTCCCACGCTATAATGCTGCGGACGGTTCCCTCCGTCACGTTAGGATCCATGATGCCGTTTCCGTCCATCCTCCACCAGCACTTCGTGTTCAGGCAGTCATACCCTTCTGCCGCAAAGATATCCGGAACCCACATCTCATCATAATCGTACCACATCCAGCACGAACCTCTGTCCGACCAGACACATTCTTTTACTTCCGAAACATTAAGTTTCCCGTCCGTGTCCGTCTCCGTACTGTACATGAAATACCAGCCGTTTGTTCCCTGGGCCTTTTTTTCCGGCCCGTTCGTATTCTTTTCATATCCGATGGTCCATTTTTTATTTCCAAACGCCTGCACCGGCATGACCGCCATCATACATATCAAAACAATCAAGATCAATGACGCTGCCTTTTTTCCAGTTCCCTTCATGGTCTCTGCCCCCTCATCTGTTATATCCGAATTGTCTGCCTCCATCATACCATAAATCCCAGCGAATAGTTATTCTTTTTTTGTTTTCAATTGACATTTCTAAGAAGATGCGGTAGAATGTAAAAATGTGCAGCCGGGGTGTTAGCGGTACCTTTTACCTGCAATCCGCTATAGCAGGGGTGATGTTACGCAGAGGGCCTGTTTTTGCAGGGCTGCCCTTGGAAAGTGGCGTTGATGCCCGGGTCTTACGCGACGGAAATCCGTGAACCGTGTCAGGTCGGGAACGAAGCAGCACTAAGCGGAACCTTCCGGGTGCCGTGAGGGTGCCTGGGCTGAGTTAACTGCCAAGGTAACGTCTGTGAATACAGGTTCGAAGCGTAACGCACATATGAAAAACAGCAAAACGCGAGCCGGACATATGTCCGGCTCTTATTTTTTCTTCTCACGCAGCTCTTTGAAAAACGTCTTCATCATCCGGCTGCATTCCTCCTCCAAAACCCCCGTGACAAGCTCCGCCTGGTGGTTGAATTCCTTCACCTGCAAAAGGTTCAGAATAGATCCGGCGCATCCCGCCTTTGGGTTCATGCACCCCACCACGACCTTATCCATCCGCGACTGCACGATAGCTCCCGAGCACATCTGGCACGGCTCCAGCGTCACATACATCGTACAGCCCTCAAGCCTCCAGTCTCCCATCTTCCTGCTGGCTTTCCTGATCGCCGTAAGCTCGGCATGCGCCAGGGGATTTTTGTCTATCGTCCTCCGGTTATATCCGCGTCCTATAATCTTATCCTGGCATACAATGACGCACCCGATCGGAACCTCGCCGATCAAATATGCTTTTTTTGCCTGCCTGATCGCTTCTCTCATATATTTTTCATCTGTACCCGGCATCTCTTTACTCCCATCTCCTATTCCCAGTTAAACGAATGTTTTACAGGCCTGCACCAATAGCCAAACCGATGCTCCTCGTTACATTCCTCTGGGCTTAATTTTATCTCAAGGCTCTCCCTCGCAACGAATTCTGCAAATCCGAATGCCCCTGCGGCTGCCGCCTCTTTCTCATGGTAAATCCCCGGCACTCCCAGCATGAGCCTCTCGCCGCTTTCCAGGAGCACAAGGTGGTGATAATTATAATATCCGTGCAGCAGGAAGTTATTATTCGCCAGGTGCCACTCGCAGCGCGCCAGCTTTGACAGTTCCGACCTCTGTATCTTCCTTATCCTCCAGGGTTTAATAGCTTTCTGGGGACGCCATGCCTCCGCCGCCTCAGGCGCAGCCTCTTCCGGCTCCGGGGCCTTCTCCTCTGTCTCCGGCGCGTCCTCCGCCTCTGAAATACTGCCCTCTTCCCTTAAAGCTCCGAGGTCTTCGCCCCTGATCAGCGGATTTCCCTCCTCTTGCCGCACTTCCGGCATCTCTTCTCTCTCATCCAATGCCTCATCCGGCAGGCTGCTTTGCCTGGCCGCACCTCCTTTGCCGGAATCCGAGGGCATCCATCTTTTCATGCCGGATATGTCCATAGGAGTTTCATCCCAGACAGCCGCATACCGCCTGCCGTCGGCATGTTCAAGAACCACTCCGTTTATCTTCTCAAAATTTTCTTCGTCCCCCGCATCCCCTCTCGTACAGTGCAGCGTCTCATTCAGCGCAGGGTTCACATTGTCCGCCTCTCTCTGCCATACCCCCACGCAGCCTCCGTTCTCCTCATAAATAAGGTATATCTGCAGGCTGCTGCCTCCGCTCATCCGAAGACCTTTTCCGTGTATATTGAGGAAACATTCGTCTTCCCCCTGCTCTACTTTCACGAAACCGACATTACGCATGCGTTTTCCCTGCTCATACTCGTACAAATAGCGGATAAATCGTCTCAATTCTCCACATCCATTCTGAAACTGTTCATCATAGTCTATTCATCCAGTATGCCGTTCATTCCAGAATTTTCACTTTTTCTTTAAACCATAGCGTTAAGCTCCTGGTACAGCCTCTTTGCGTAGCTGTCCGTCATGCCGCAGATATAATCCGTCACAAGAAGGAGCCTCAGGTACAGCCTCTCCTCTTCCGTCTTTCCCTTCGCCTGGCGGTGGTATGCGCTTTTATAATTGTCCGAGATGAACCATATCATACGCGATTCTATCGTTCCAAGCTTCTTTGTACTGTCGTCATATTTAATAGCTGCCGAGACAAACTTTTCCATCAGATAGTCAAGCATTGCTGATTCTGACACTTCCATTCGGTAAATCGCGTCAGATGTAAATACTTTCCGAAAGGCATAATCTCCCAGCAGCTCCATCAGCTTGTCCGCATATGTGCGGTAAAACAGGTCATGCCTGTATTCCCCGCACATGATCGCCGAATAGTTCGATGTAAAGCCGTAAGTAGCACAGTTTACCAGAAAACCCTGCACCCGGATGATCCAATTCTTGATAGCAAATTCCTCCGGATGGTCCATATGCCGTTCCTTCCCGTAGAGATACAGTTCTTCCAATTTATCCGCCGGGTAAAATGCCCCCGGCCCTTCTTGGCGGTACAATATCTGCAGTTCCTTCAGTTCTTCCAGCAGCCCGTGGTAACTGATGAACCCCTTGACAAACGCGTCCTCTATGTCCGCCGTTTTATAGGCGATGTCGTCTGCCGCCTCCAGGATAAAGGTCAGAGGATGCCTCTTCCCGTTGGTTCCCGTCTCTCTCTGGATGTCCTCAAAAATTTCCGTGTCCGCATAGTAATACCCTACCTTTTTATCTTTGATGTCGCCGGAACGGCTGTCCGCCTGCAAGGAATTTACCGGATATTTGATAATCGTGCCAAGCAGGGCATACGTCAGGTTCATCCCGTTATCATTCACAAGATAATGGAGCTTGGTCACAAGGCGCAGCGCCTGCGCGTTTCCCTCAAACCGGTACAGGTCCTGTTTCATCTGCTCCGTCAGCACATCCGCCACCGGCTTGCCCCGAAACTTAAGCACGGGCAGCTTCCTCTCAAACCATTCCCTGATCTCCACCTCGCCAAAATGCCCGAAGGGAGGATTCCCGATATCATGAATCAGCCCCGCGCACTGAAGGATATTGCAGATGTCCTCTTTCATCCGGGGCGTGAATCCCGGGTCTCTGCGGTACGTAAGTAAATTTTCTGCAATGTTCTGCCCAAGCGACTTTGCAAAAGAAGACACTTCTAGCGAGTGGGTGAGCCTTGTGCGGATAAAATCGCTCTTATCCAGAGGAAACACCTGCGTTTTATCCTGAAGCCTCCGAAAAGACGCGCTTCCGATAATCCTCTGGTAATCTCTCTCAAACTCGCTCCGCAAGTCTCCGCCCTTTGCCCGCTTATTTACGCTCCCCCGGGTTCTTTTTGTTGACAATAACTGTTTCCACTCCATACTTCTCCTTAATCCAGATAGACAGGCGGCTCATACGCTTTTCCTAGCAGAACCTTCTTGCGCTCCTGCTCCCCAAGGAACGCCCATTCTGTCATATCTGTCCATTTATGGTCTTTTCGGCTGTATACCTGAACATATCCGATCCGCCTCGGATGCATGCGGACACTGTTCGTCACATATTCCCTTCCTGTATAAGGATTGATCTCGCCATCCGCGGATTCCGCCTCTTCCTCTTCTCCTGTAATTTCCGTTTCTTCCGGAGTTTCTGTTTCTCCCGGAACCTGTGTCTCCTCCGGTTCCGGAACCGCCCCGGCATCCCCGGTCTCCTCAGCCTGCTCCTGCGGTTCTGGGCCTACACCCGGCGTCTCATCTGTCACGGCCGCAACTTCCGCGCCCTCAGCCTCAGAAATTCTTTCTTCATCCCGCCTCCGGAAAAAATGAGACATCCAGCCGCCTTTCTTTTCCGCATTTTGGTGCTCCTCAGCCTGCTCCCGCTCCTGCGCCCTTACCATTCGCTCCCGCTCTCTCTCCTGACCTTCCCTCTCTATAGTATCCATCTCCGCAAGCAGCTCTTTCAGGAGGTTTTCCTGCTCGGATTCGCCGGAAGTCTCCTTTATCTCAAGAAATTCTCCCACCGTAATCTCCCTTCCGGTTTCCGGAGCCTTCTCTTCGCCGGTATCTTCCGTTTCTTCTTTCCCTTCTTCCTTGCCTGTCTCCTCTATTTTATCTGTTTTATCGTTCTTATCATATTCTCTTTCATCTTCTGTTCTTTCCTCTTGTTTTTCTAAAGTATCTTCTTCAAGAATGCTCAGTTTAAAGGGGCATCCCAAAATAGATGCTATCAGCCGCATATCCTGTTCCTGAAAGTTATCTCTTCCCAGCCTCTGCGTCAGGTTCTGCCGGGACATCTTCTTCCCTGTGCGTTCTTCCATCACTTCGGCAAGCTCTTTTATCGTCATTCCCTTCCTGCCAAGGATGATCTTCACCTGTTCTCCAAATGTTAAATCCGGCATATCCTACCTCCTTACTTTTTTATAGCTGTCAATTCTGAAAAATAATACTTTCTGACTTCTTTATTCTAGCAAAAGAAAAAATGCACGTCAACCAGTCTGAATGTAAACAGAGGACAGCCGGGGTACATTCCCCGGCTGTCCTCTTTAGATATGCACTACAATATAATGATATCGGCTAACTCATACGGAACTTAAACTGAATCGGCTGATAGTCCCCGACACCGACCGGCAGCGGTATTCCCGCTTTCATTAACGCGGCACCGGTGTAGACATACCCTGTCTTTTCGTCTTCATAATGCGCCTCCGGCTCAAGTCCCTCCAGATAGATTAAGTGTATATGCGGATTCGCCTCATTGCGGAGCTGAACCCCATTCACAACAGTCTCTTTCTTATCCTTAGATACAAATTGCCATACAACGTAGTCATGGTTCCGATATGGGTCAGAGAGACGGTAGTAATCTCCGGTCTGCACCAGATGCTCCATCTCTTTATATTCAGAAATCTGTTTGCGCGCCATCTCCTTCTCTTCTGAAGACAGATGCTCCAGATCAAGCTCATAGCCAAATGTTCCGGCACTTGCGACCACAGCCCTTGTCTCAAAAGGCGTCGTGCGTCCGGTCTGGTGATTAGGGCATACGCTCACATGCGCCCCCATGGTGCTGATGGGATATCCGAATGATGTGCCGTACTGAATTTTCAGACGGTCTATCGCATCCGTATTGTCGCTGCACCAGATCTGAGGCGAATAGTACAGCATCCCCGCATCAAATCTCCCTCCGCCTCCGCAGCAGTTCTCAAATAAAAGATCCGGGTATCTGCTGACGAGCTGCTCCATCATCTCATACACGCCAAGCACGTAACGGTGATAGACCTCTCCCTGGCGCTCGCTTGGAAGTGCCGCGGAATACACGTTTCCAACGCTGCGGTTCATATCCCATTTAACGTAATCCACCTTGCAGCTGTCAAGCACCCTGAATATCTGTTTCATCACATGGTCGCGCACTTCTTTTCTCGTAATATCCAGATTCAGCTGATGGCGGCTCCTCATCAGGCTTCTCTGCGGAATCTTAAGAACCCAGTCCGGATGCTCCCTGTACAGGCCGCTGTCTTCCGAAACCATCTCAGGCTCTATCCAGATACCGAACTTCATCCCAATCCCATTTATCTTTTTAACGAGTTTCGGAAGCCCGCCCTTGATCTTTTCTTCATTGACAACCCAGTCTCCAAGGCCGGAGTCATCTGTATTGCGTTTCCCGAACCAGCCGTCGTCGAGGACAAACATATCAAGCCCTATGTCCTTGGCTGCTTTCGCGATGTTGAACAATTTTTCTTCATCAAAGTCAAAATATGTTGCCTCCCAGTTATTGACAAGGATCGGCCTCGGAGAGGTCACATACTTGCTGCGTATCAGGTTCGACCGGTAAGCGTCATGGTAAATGCGGGATAGCTTTCCGAGCCCGCAGTCTGAATAGGCCATAATGACCTCCGGGGTCTCAAAGACATCCCCCGTATTCAGGCGGAACGAAAAATGATACGGGTGGATTCCCATGACGAGCCTTGTCTGCTCCATCTGGTCCACCTCGATCTCACAGCGGTAATTGCCGCTGTAAGCCAGTGCAAACCCAAAACAGTCTCCGTGTTTTTCCGACGTCATCTTGTCGCACAGTATCACAAACGGATTGTGCTGATGGCTGGACATGCCGCGCTTGCTCTCTACTGACTGTACGCCATGATGAAGCGGCAGGCGCTCCGTAAGGCGCTCCATCGTATGCCGCCCGTAAAAATGTATCAGATCCATATGCTTATTTGTGTAATCCATCTCCATGGACATGGCGCGCTGGATCGTCACCGTATCTTCGCCTTTATTTTCAAGCCTCACTGCCCTGGTGATCACATCCAGGTCATAGAATACCCCGTAAAGCAGATGGACCTTAAGATCCGTGATCCTGTCATACAGCGTAATGTCCAGGGTCTCTGCCTCATCCTCTGTTCCAAACATGCACGGCAGGCCCTCAAGCGAATATTTGCCTTTTGACGTGCGGTAAGATTCATAGCGCAGATGAACCGCATCGCTCCCGTCCTCATGCCCTACTTCTATGCCGTTGATCCTGTAATCCCCGTTTCCATATCCGGAATACTCCTGCGGAAGGACATCAAGAGAAAATGTCCTGTCTGCGCCTGCCTCATAAGGATTTCCCGAAAATCCCCGATCCAGGCAGACAATGCGGTGGGAAGCTTCCGTATCCCCAATATCCGCTCCGTAATACAGATGCACCAGAGTCTCATACTCCACAACCTGCATCTGGTACATGCTGTTTTTTGTACGCAAAGTAAAAACCTTGGTTTTTTCATTATAGTTAATGCTTTTCATGGCTTTATTCCCCCAGAAAACACTTATAATCATCTATTATAAACTATTTTATATTATACTTTTCCGTATTTTTTTATAAATGGAATAATTAAATCTATTTATGTCATTTTCGATATGGAAAAATAGAATATTTTATGTTACAATATACACGGACATCAGCAAAATTGTGGTTTTGCATTATATGGGAATCAGGATATAGGAATATAGCGAGTCACGCCTTGTTTATATTCTTTTTATTTTGAAAAAGCAAAAGGAGAAATCGACTATGCGTAATGTGAAATATACAGATAGTATTACTTTCCGTTGTCTTGAACATTTAAGAGAAACATCTCTGGATATCAGTCTTATCCACGCCGGCCGAGAGCATTGCAAACCCCTTCATGTCTGTTCCGAAACAAAGGAGGAATATGTGATTCACTTCGTTTTTTCAGGAAAAGGGTTCTATTCAGTCAATGGCACTACTTATCCCGTCTCCGAAGGACAGATGTTTATCATCTATCCCGGCAAGACTGTCACCTACGGTTCTGACGCCGTGGATCCCTGGCATTATGCCTGGATCGGGTTTAACGGCATACGGGCAGACGTCATCCTGAGGCAGTGCGGCTTCTCTCCCAAAAAATTAATCCTTCCATCGCCGCTGCAGCCGGAAGCCATTATGGACTGCATCAACAGCATACTTGACTGCAAATCCCTCACCTTTGCGGACGACCTCCGGCGCGAGGCGTGGATGCTAATGCTTTTTTCCAGACTGATCGACAGCTATGAAAAACGCAGACACAAAAATTCGCCCGATACCCACAATTACAATTCTAACGTCTATGTTGAGCTTGCTATCGAACATATCAAATATTACTATAAAGACGGCATCAACGTTTCAGACATCGCCGAACATATCGGCATCAGCCGTGCCTATTTAAACCATGCTTTCCAGAAGGAGCTGGGCATGTCCATCCAAAAGTTTTTAATTGATTTCCGTATGCGCAAAGCCGCCAGCCTCATCGCAGGCACTACCGACTCGATAAAAGAAATCTCAAAGTCCGTAGGCTATGAGGATCAGCTTTCCTTCTCAAAGGCATTTAAGAAAAAGTTTGAGATGAGCCCGAAAAACTATCGGGCGCACCAGGCAAAAAGCGTGTACTATACCGAAAAGCAATTTTCAGACAACGAGGAAGACTTTGCCTGAAACGGCAGAAAACAAAAAGGAGAAGCCAAGCCATGAACAATACTGAAAAAATCAAATGGACGCGGAACACGATCTCAAAAACCAGTGACAGGCAGATTGAAAATATGTCTGCCGCAGAGATGGCCAAAGCAAATAACTTTCACAAAAGTTTCCCCCAATACAGCGTAACGCCTCTGACCCCTCTTTCGAACCTGGCGTCCTTTCTTGGGCTGAAACGCCTCTATGTAAAAGACGAGTCTTTCCGTTTCGGGCTGAATGCATTTAAGGTGCTGGGAGGCTCTTATGCTATTGGCAGGCATATTGCCCGGCAACTCGGAAAAGACATCAGCGAAGTTCCTTATGACGTGCTTACTTCCGACGCTTTAAGAAAGGAGTTCGGGCAGGCCGCCTTCTTTACTGCCACCGACGGGAACCACGGACGCGGCGTAGCATGGGCAGCCAACATGCTTGGGCAGAAATGTGTCGTGAGGATGCCGAAAGGAACGACTCAGGCCCGCCTCCAGCACATCAGAAGAGAAAATGCGGAAGTCACCATTGAAGATTTAAACTATGACGACTGCGTGCGTATGGCGGCAAAGGAAGCCGCCGAGGCCGAGAACGGCATCATGGTGCAAGATACCGCATGGGAGGGATATGAAGAGATTCCAACATGGATCATGCAGGGATATGGCACTCTCGCCATGGAGGCTGACCTACAGCTTGAGACTGACGGATGCCACCCGACACATATCTTTGTGCAGGCCGGGGTAGGTTCTCTCGCAGGCGCCGTAATCGGATATTTTTCCAACCGTTTCCGGGAAAATCCTCCGGTCATGGTTGTCGCCGAGGCCGATTCCGCCAACTGCCTTTACCGTTCTGCCTTGCAGGCGGACGGTTCCCGTATCCCTGTGACCGGAGACATGCCTACCATCATGGCGGGGCTTGCCTGCGGCGAGGCAAATACCGTCTCCTGGGATATCCTTAGAAACCATGCGGATGCATTTGTGTCCTGCCCCGACTGGGTAAGCGCCGACGGATGCCGCATCTACGGCTCTCCCTTGCGCGGTGACGGGCAGATTGTCTCTGGGGAATCCGGATCCGTCACCATGGGGCTCCTCTATGCCATCATGACCGATCCGGAATACTGCGGATTAAAGCAGGCTTTAAAGCTTGACGGCAATTCCCAGGTGCTCCTGATTTCCACGGAGGGGGATACGGATCCGGAGCGCTACCGGGAGATTACCTGGAAAGGAGCATACCGAAGAGAAGGAAGATGAACTCATTCACGTCAAAATTATTACAGATTGCAAATAAGGCAGGCGCGCTGAGCCTTTTAAATATCCTGTACATTATCTGCTGCCTGCCGCTTGTCACCATCGGCGCCGCCTGCACCGCTTTGTATACCTGCATTTTCCTCATGCCTGACAGCAAAGACGGGCACCTTGTCCGCACCTTTTTTTCAAGTTTCAAAGCGCACTTCAGGCAAAGTACCTTATTGTGGGTTGGAACCTGTGCATTATCCGGGCTTTTGTCGCTTGAGCTTTTCATTATAAGGCAGTTTCCGGATTACGCGGCGTTTCCCCTTACGGTTGTGGTCGCCGTCTTCCTTGCCTACCTGTATCTGCTGTCCTGCTGCCTTTTTGCTTTTGCCGCCAGGTTCCGGGCAAAGACGCGTTTTATTCTCCGCAGCTGTTTTATACTGGTCGCCAGGCATCTTTTCCTGACGCTTATCCTGGCGCTTATGAACGGAGCCATCCCGCTGTTTCTCATCCTGCGGCCCGGCTCTTTCCTCTCGATGCTGCCTCTTGTTATCTTCCTGGGATTTTCGGGCATCGCATATATAAACGGCCGCATCCTGACACAGATATTCATCAAAGAAAATTTAATTGCCGACACTGAAAACGAGGCTTCCGGCGGCAGTCTGTAACCTGCCGCCGGAAGCCTCCCTCTTACGTTTCCCATATGCTGCCAAGAGACGCAATCCTTATCCTGTCAATCACCGCATTTTTGTAAGGAGTTGATATCCAGCATTCTGTCTGTTCCCTCTCCGGGTATACATTGCCCGTAATGCAATACCTCCCCTCATTGATGTAGACTTCCACGCTGCTGCAGTCCACAAGGATCAGCAGCTTTACTTTTCCCTTCTCCAGCTCTACCGGGCAGTTCATTCTGCCTCTTCCGTATACGTCTCCCTGGCTCTTATCGAGGCTTATCACCTTCTCCACCAGGTCAACGTCTATGACCGTAGCCCGGTCTCCGGCTCCAAGCACCCCAATCTCAAGATACCGGGAGACAACTCTCCCGACATCTATCTGTAATTCCATGGAAAAGCTCCTTGCATCCGCAGGGTTCAGATACCGTCTCTCCGGCACAGCCTCATAATCCCGGTACTCTTTTATCTCATTTTCCAGGACTGCCAGTTCCTTGACCGGATACAGGCACATCTCATTCTTTTCATTCAGCGTGACGGTTCTCGGAATGCTGAATGTCCCCCGCCAGTTTTCCATGCTGGTCGGTCCCCACCCCTGGCACCAGGGCATCCAGAGCCACCCGTTCTGCCATGCTATGACAACCCGGTTTCCGTGTGCATCCAGAAAAGACTGCGGTGCATAGAAGTCAAACCCTACATCCATCTGCCCTGTCTTCTCTATCGTATAGCGCCCGCTCTCAAAATCCATATCTCCTACGCAATAGAGCGCTTTATTATAATCCGGATGTTTCATGGGAGAGCATGTAAGCACCCATTTCCCGTTTATCTCGAACATATCCGGACATTCTGCCATCGTGCCAAGCTTTCCGTCAGATTCCAGCACTGCGCTCTTATATTTCCACTGGTAAAGATCCTCCGATTCATACAGAAATACTCTCGCATCTCCCTCCGGATTTGCACCTTTAGCCGAACCTCCGACTACCATGTACCATTTGCCTGCCGCCGAAAATACTTTCGGGTCCCGAAACTCCTCCAATGCGCCCTCCGGCGGTTCGGGGATTATCGGGTTCCCCTCATATTTTTCAAAATGTATTCCGTCCTCTGACGTGATCAGGCATTGTGTCTGGTGCAGCCTTCCCTCCCTTTTCACCGATGCAGTATAAAAAATGTAGAGCAGGCCGTCCTTTTCAACGGCGCACCCGGAAAAGCATCCTCCCTCCGGGTCGTTTTCATAATCCTGATCCGGTTTCAGCGCAACCGGCATGTCCTTCCAGTATATCATATCCCTGCTGACCGCGTGCCCCCAATGCATGGACGCCCAATCGCAGTGCTTGGGATTGTACTGGTAAAACAAATGATACCAGCCTTTGTAGTAGATCAGCCCGTTGGGGTCGTTCATCCAGGACACAGGCGCAGTGAAATGGTATTTGGGCCTCCATTTCTCCTCATTCTTATTTTTAAGGCGGTTGTTTACAATGTATTCGCTTACCATACTAATCTACCTTTACATCATCAATATTTCCAAAGAGGACATTAAGCTCTGTCTCCTTTTTCCCGTTTTCATCAATCCTCTGGCGGTAAGTTCCCCATGCTTTCCCATTGATCCAGAATGTGGAATAATCCTTCTCATTGATGACAGGGCAAAACGACATTGTCTTTTTCACCATATCGCACTGAAAGCCTGCAAGCGCCGGAATCAGCGAAAAGCTTGACATGGGCCGTATATAATGATGGCCCGCCTCCGTCTCGCTCCATGGGCATCTCTTATAACCGTCATACCGGTCTCTGATGGCTTTAATTATCGTAAATGCCTCTTCAATCATCCCCTCATGGATCATGTTCACTGCCACCGTATATTCCACGCCTGTCCATACTTCGTCGCAATAAGCAAACGGGAACCTTGGCCTTCCTCCCTCCGGCCAGGAGCACAGCACAAGCCCGGCCTCGTCATTCAGGGCGTAAGTCCTCTGTACGTTCGGCACGTCGTCCATGCATTCCTTAAAGTTATGCCTGTAGATAGACGCAAGCGCCTTCTTCACATGCTCTTTTGGCAGCACATAGCCCAGCCCGGCCGTCTGTGCCATGAACTGTCCTAAAAGCTGGTCTGTAAGGCACCCCTTTCCGTACTGGTAGCGGTATGCGTCTACATCTTCCAGCTCCTGAATATAATAGTTCCCGTTAAATAATTTCTCATCCACCAAAGGAGCAGCCTTCTCATACAGGGCCTTATATTTCTCTGCCGTTTCCCCATCTCCCAGATGCTCCGCCATCTCCACCACGCCTTTGACAGCGCCGAGGTAAATGGTATTCGTCATAGTATTCGGCCCGTAGAATTCAATGTCGTAGGTCACATGCTGCTTTCCGTCCAGCACGCCGTCTCCGTCCGTATCCCACTCTTTAATCGAGAACTCCATCGCCTTTATCATATTATCCCAGATGCCTTTTAAGAACTCATCGTCTCCGGTGTATTTCCACTCCCGGTAGATCCTGAGGATAGAGCCGAACTCGCCGTCGCACGCAGGAATCATATCCCAGCGGCTCTCCCCCAGGCATTTTCTCGCCCTGAAAGGCATGCAGCCGTCCTCGTCAAGCTCCACGTTAAACTCCACATTACGCATCGTGATCTCCAGCTCCGGAAACAGCGCTGCTACTGCGGTCGCGTAGTTCCAGACATGGTTTACATTGCCCTGCCCGCATCCTACATAGTCACGGATTCCTTCCCATCCCAGGAAATTTCCGTCTTCAATCCGGAAACAGCAATGGCTTTTCATCGACATGATGTTGGATGCCACCGCATCGATAACATACGCCGGAAGGGTCGTGTCAAAAAGCGCGTTCTCAAATGCCCTTGAAGTTGTTTCCAGATAATCTTTCTTATTCACCACATATCTTGCCACATCCCGGGCATCTGTCCATTTTGCCGCGTAATAATTGCGGATTGTGCTGTAGCCCCCTTCGCGGTATTTCTTTAAATCCTCATCATACTCAATCCATCCCCTGGGCCGGTTCGGGAAATACCATGAGACTATGTACTCGAACTCTTTCTCCTCATTTGGCCCAATCGTCTCATAGCTGCTGACTGAGCTGATCCTCTCCTTCAGATTCAGGAAACTGAAGTCATAGTGCGACAAAAGGTCGCACCCTTTTGCCTCTATCTCCTCTTCTTCCGTAAGTTTCCCGTCTGAGGCAAAGTCATCCCAGAAGTCCTGTGCATTGTCCGTCCATTGCCCATGGAGCCATTTCTTTTTTGTTATCTGCCCCTGGTTCGTCGTTACGATGGACATGCTGCCGAACTTCATGTCTGTCTCTTTTAAGTTTTTTGCGGTGTAATACCATCCCTTCATCCCGGCTTCTTCAAAATATTCATTCTGGACTTCATCTGCCAGTTTCACATTGTTAAACACATCGTAGCCGTCAAATCCCACAACGTTTGCAAGGGTTCCTGCCACAGAGACATCCACCGGGCAGTTGGTAGGATTTTTTACCTTATATTTGATTATTGCCGTCGGAATGCCGGAATCATCTGCATTCAGGGGAATAAACGGAGTATACGCCTCCATCCTTACCTGTACCGGCACTTTGCTGTCCTCCAGATCCACATACACAAAGGGCTGTTTCCCCACCATCCTGGACTCTTCAAAACGCGGAATGCCTGCCAGCTCCCCGTTTAAAAATCCATGAGATTTGTAATACGGAGGGCATATCTTTGATTCCAGAATCTTGCTTACAGGCTCCTTTCCCTCTTCCTTCACCCAGATTGCAAAAAAAGAAAACGGAACGAACTGCCCCTTCCCCGGCCAGTTAAATATCTCCCAGTCTCTCAGCTCCCCTCTCGGGCCTACGGAAATATTGCCGGTTCCCAGACCGCCCAGCAAAAACTTTGCTACAGACGCGTCTTTCCTGTACGCAATCTCTCCTCCTGTCCGAAACAAATCAACTTTTGAATGTAATTTTTCTCTCGTCATCGCGACCTCCTATTATCCTTTTACTCCTACATGAGTCATACTTTTTACAATCCATTTCTGCCCTATGATAAATACGAGCAGGACCGGGATGATCGACAGCACCACCGCTGCGAATTCATTCCCTTTCACATAAGGCTGGCGTATGGACAGAATCCCTACCGGCAGCGATAATTTGTCCGTATCGTTTATCATGATGAATGTCGTAAAATAATCATTCCACGAAAATGTAAACACTAATATCGCCAGTGATGCCAGCGTGGAACCCGCCATCGGCAGCATGATGGAAAAAAATGTGCGTATAGGCCCTGCACCGTCAATCGCCGCCGCGTCGTTAAGTTCCTTTGGAATGCTCAGGAAAAACTGGCGCATCATAAAGATGCCAAAAGCGCCTGCAAGCCCCGGACACATTGCCCCAAATACAGAAGGCAGCGTGACAGCCCACGATGTATTGATAACACCCAGAAAATTCATGATCTTATACAGCGCTACAATCGTCACCTGAACCGGCACCATCATTGCCACCATCATTAACCCGAACATCATCCTCTTTCCCCTGAAATCGAACTTCGCATAAGCATACCCGGCAATCACGCCATGCAGCACCATGCCAATAGTAATGACCGTGCTCATCTTAAAACTGTTCAGCATAAATCCGAAAAACGGGAGCTCTCCGGAAAACAGCTTTTTATAATACGCCAGATTCCAGTCTGAAAATGCAGGCGGCAGCCACTTGGGCGGCAAAGCCGTCGCCTCGCTGTAGCTGGCCCGCAAAGATGCTGAGAATACCCACAAAAACGGGGCAATTATAATAAATGCGATTATCAGCATCACAGCCGCCAAAAACATATGGCTCAATTTTATTTTCTTCCCGAATATCTTTATTTTCTTATTCATAATGCACCCACCACCTGCTTCCTGCAAATTGTATCAGGGTCACAATACCTATTAACATCAGGAGAAGTACCGACAAAGCAGACGCAGCCCCATAGTCAAAAGATGTAAAGCCCTTTTCTGCCACCAGCATGACAAGGCTCCGCGAGGAATCCCCCGGTCCGCCGCCGGTCAGCACGAATATGGACTCATAAATCCTCAGCGCTCCCGTCACGTTCATGATCAGCACGAAAAAGATCTGGGGCGACGCAATCGGAATAATAATCCTGCGAAAACGCTGAAATACATTGGCACCGTCAATCTGCGCCGCCTCCAGGAGGCCTTTGTCAACATTTTGCAGCCCTGCCAGTATGAGCAGCATGGACATGCCCACATTCTTCCATATGTCTAAAATCAGTACCGCCAGCTTTGATGTGCCCTGCGAGCTGAGCCACCCTACTTTGGAAATACCCAGAATCCCCAGATAATAATTGATCACGCCTGCATCCGTCTGGAAAAACTCCTGCCAGATAATTGCTACAAACGTCAGCGCTATCAGCGACGGGAAAAAGAACACCGACCGAAAAAATACATTTATCTTTGCCGGAAGGATATCATCTACCAAAACAGCCAGGACAAGGCCCAGGCCCGTATTCCCGATTCCGCACAGCACCGTGTACCACAGCGTATTCTTCAATGCGGAAATGGAGCGGGGATCCGTCAGGATTGCCGTGTAATTCTCAAGTCCGACAAATTCTGAAGTACCCGTGAACACGTTATATTCCTGAAAGGATATAATAATGACCCATATGATCGGAATCAGGACAAACCCGATAAACCCCATGAATGACGGAAGGGTAAATAGATAGGCAGCCCTGCTCTCCCTCCTGTTTTTCTTTCTTTTTTTCATCTCAAGAGACACCTCCTCTCTGATCATCCGACTGTCAGCAAGCGCAGCCGCACCTCCCTGTATACACAGGCATGCAGGAAACACGCGGCTGCATTTATAACCGGACTCTTACATTATTTAATTGTGCCCTCTACTTCCGCCTGCACATCGTCTAATGCATCCTGAGGTTTCTTTTCGCCTGAAAATACTTCTTCCAGCCCTCTCAATAATCCCTGTTCAATGTCTCCAAAATAAGTCGGCGCCGCAACCGGATCTGCAATCGTAACTGCCTTCCAGATTCCAAGTATATTATCCGGCGTCGTGCCCATGATCTCTGTATCTGTCGCCAGAGATTCTGTCGGGGGAACCTGCTGTCCTCCCGCTGCATTTGCTTTCAGCGTCTCCTCGGAAACCAGTTCTTTTAAGAGTTCTACTGCCAGCTCCTTCTCTTTTGTAGAGACAGATATGCTCCATGCCGCTCCTCCGTATACGGAGCCTTCTTTTTTGTTTACCGGCCACTGGACACAGTCAAATTCATCGTTCGTAAGCCCTGCGTCCTTCCATGTATTCAGCACCCATCTTCCTGCGCCGACCATGGCAAGCTGCCTGGACGCGAACATGGAATACACATCAGAACTGATTGGGTCCGGCGTTACCTTTGCCTCGGCAAGGCCATTAAGAAATTCTACCGATTCTACCATATTTTTACTGTTCAATGCCGGCGCAGAGTAATCATCTGTAGTGGGATATGCATCATTCGTGGACCACCAGGGCGTCAGCTGGAAATAAGAGCTTGACAGTCCGTAGCCATACACGGAGCCGTCACCTTTTGTAAGTTTCTTCGCAGCGTCTGAAAATTCATCCCATGTCCATCCGTCCTTCGGATATGCAATCCCTGCATCATCAAACATTTTCTTATTGTAATACATGACCATCGTCTGCGTTCCATTCGGAAGGCCGTATAACTTCCCGTCCACGGAAAATCCGTTTATCAGCGACTCTGCATATTCACTCTTAAGTTTTGACAAGCTCTCGTCATTCTCCACGATCTCGTCAAGCGGCATCAGTAATTCGTTGCTTACCGCCATCCTGGCAGCCTCAAGCCCAATATTAATGACATCCGGGGTTTCGCCTGACGTCGTCATAGAGATCCACTTCTGGATAAAGTCCGACCAGGAATCTACCGGCACACAGGTCTGCTTTACTTCCACATCAGGATTCTTCTCATTGAATCTTGCGATTGCGTCCGCTGCAATCTGCTCCTCTTCCGCAGTTCCCCAATTAAGGACCCGCAGAGTCTTGCCGGTATCGCCCGTATTATTTTCCTGTTCCTTTTTCTCGTTTCCGCATGCTGCAAGTGAAAACACCATCACGCCTGCCAATACAACTGACAGTATTCTTTTCATACGTTTTTTCATTTTTTTCCTCCATCTTCTTTTTCGTTTGTTTGTGGAACCCGTTCCATATTTCGGTTTTAAAAAAGAATCTCTCTATGAAATTCTTTTTCAATATAACACGTACGTTTTATTTAAGTACATTATAGATTTATTTTTTTCAGTTGTCAAGCAAATAATGTAATTTTTTGTTTATTTTGCTCTTATGGTAGCCGTTCCATTTTTTATATTTTTGTCAGTTTTTGCCAATTGTAGTGTTTCCGTAACGGATGGAGACATTCATCAGCTTTTCTCTTTGCGGGATTGGCCTCTGCTCAATCATGTCATGCAAAAGCCCTGCCAGCTCCCTGGCAATAAGCGGGATCGGCTGCACAATGGAAGTAATGCCCGGGGTAACAGCGTCAGTTACATAAGTTCCGTCATATGCTACAAGCTTTAGGTCCCCAGGAATCTGCCTTCCCTGAGCAATTGCCGCTTTCATGCAATATACCGCCAGCAAATCTGCCCCAAACACTCCGTCTATGTCCGGGTGCTCCCTCATCGTCTGTTCTGTGACCTCAGAAAAATACTCGCTGTCGAACCGGTTCCACATAAGCTCCACGGAAGTTACTTTCGCATTATTTTCCTTCATTACACGCTCAAATTCTATATGGCGTATATCCGAAGGCGAACGGACAGACTTCGCCCCCTGAAACTGTATAACGTCCTTACAGCCACTGGCAAGCAAAAGCTTTGCTGCCATCCGCCCGCCCAGAGCATGGTCTACCCGCACCAGGGGAATATTCTCCCCAAGACAGCGGTCAAAGGCTACGATTGGCTTATCGATCTTTGTATACTCCTCTATCCTCAGGGAATGAACTCCGGTGATGATCCCGTCTACAATATTCCTGTTCAGCATATCCAGATATTCCTGCTCACTGTTTTTTTCCCGAAAAGTGTCGCAGAGCATGGTTTTATAACCGCGTGCGTACAACTCTGTCTCAACGCATTTTACCAGCTCTGCAAAAAACGGGTGGGATACGCTCGGCACAAGAATCGCGATGATGCCGCTCTTCTTGTGAAACAGATTCCTGGCCAGCTCATTCGGCGTATAGTTGAGTTCTCTCATAGCGTCTTCTATCTTGCGCCTTGTCTCCTCAGACACGTAGCCACTGTTATTCAAAACTCTTGATACCGTGGCAGGTCCTACATTTGCCTTTCTTGCCACATCACGAATACTTGCCATCTTCCTTCTCCTTCATTACTTCCGCACTATTTCTTATATTCTTATACAAAAAAGCCTGCAAACACTGATGTTTACAGGCTTTCCCCTAAGCTCCCCGAGTTGGGCTCGAACCAACAACCCCACGGTTAACAGCCGTGTGCTCTACCAACGGGTGCGCTCGCACACCGATAAGAGTGGGAGAAATATTCTTTCTCAATGTCGTTCTCACGACTTGTTTATGTTATCATGATTTCGTAACTTTTGCAAGCAGTTTTTTGATTTTTGGGAAATTTTGTGTATTGTGCTTTCCATATCAACTTGCATTTTGTATATATGCAACAAGGATACACTCATAATGCCTCTGCTCAATGAAAAGCACACTTTTATATCATCATCAAGCTGTAACCTGACTGCTGTTTTTCGATTTCCACTCTGAACAAAACTGCTGGTAGGTAACATTCATGTGCATGATAATGTTATAATCTTTCCCCAGCTCAATCCGGTCGAACAACTGGCAGGCAATCATTTTCTTCTGGTCTAAGTCCGCCGTGTCAAATTCCTCCGCCCAGCTCTTAAAGCGGCGGTAGGCTGGCAGGATGGCTTCTACCATCTCTTTCTTCTGGTTCATATCGCTGTCCAGCTTCTCCAGACGTTCTTCACTGTCTGCAATTCTTATCTTTACCACATTGATTGCCTCTTTCAAATCTTCCGGTGAATATAGGCTTTCTCCCAACAGTGTTTTTCCAATCTCACGCTGCAAGACTTCCAACTGCTTTTTATCTTTGTCCAGTTCAAACACGGTTTTCCGTCTGCTGGCGGTATGTGCCGCCTGCTGTTTTTTCAGGATTTCCTTGTACTTTTCTTCTTCCGGCGCACCGTCCATGCCCTCAAATACCTGACGCATAATCTGGCTGACTGTTTCATCAACCTTTGCGGCAATGTAGTTTGTCTGCCCATCGCACTCACAAAGTTTGTTCGCCTTGTGGTAACAGCGGTACTTCAATACATCTTTCAGATATTCGCTCCCGTCCTTACGGAAATAATGGTCTTTATGGTGGGTGGTGGTTATCCTCCCGCCGCAATGCTGGCAGAAGATATTGCCGGACAACATCGCCTCACCCTTTGTCCGTATGGCAAGCTGGCGTTTTTCTTCATCGACTTGCGCCCGCTGTTTCAGAATCTCGTCAATCCTTACTGCTTCTTCGTCACTGATAATCCTTAATCGCTGCAATGCTTCCGAAGTTTCGCCCTCACTGGTACAACCCCTCGGAAGTGACGCTGACAGTATCCGCAGAATCGACTTGCTGGTAAATTTTTTCCCGTTGGCTGTCTTATATCCCTGGTCGTTCAGGAAATGCGCCATGACATAACTGCCTGTGCCGTTGTTGATTGTCTTTTCAACAATTTTCCGGTACACTACATACTGCTCAAGGTCGATTTCATATTTCTTCAGCTCCTGCCCTTTCCGGTTTTTCATCCCACTCGGCACGATCCGGTATCCATAGGGCAATGCCCCGCCCGTATATAGTCCGTCTAATTTCAACTGCTGGATTCTGGTCTTGATTCGGATGGAAGTCTTTTCGCTCTCGCCGGACGCCTGCCAGAACCGGATATAATTTGTCAGCTTGTCAACGTGCGTTTCAAATCTCTGCTCGCCTTCTTTCACGCTCCACACTTCAACGCCCGCTGTCTTGACAAACCATTCTACAATAAATGGTGTTTCGTCATCAATTCGTCCGATACGGTCAAACATGAACACCAGCAGCACGTCAAATTCCTTGTTCAGTGCCGCTTCCTGCAAATCAATGATTGCGTCACGGTTCTTGGCGGACACCTTAAAGCCGGAGACGCCTTTTTCCTCATATTCTTTTACGATTTCCCAATCCTGCCTGTATTTTACAAATTCCTTGCAGGCTCCCCGCTGCATGGGGATGTCGTTGTCGTGGTTCTCGCTGACGTTTACCTGTTTTTTGGTGGAAACCCGGTATAAAGTGTAAACTCTTTTCATTGGCTATATCCTCCCGTAATTGATTTCTACGGGATGCACTATATGAATTTTTCAAGGTTCGTTTTCATGGCTATCCTTGCCTGCCATTATTATAGGAAGGAACTCTTTCTGCCGCAAATGTGCGATTTCAAAATTTATAGTGTCATCCGCTGGGCTTGTCACCTGCAAGGAACCCCTGCGCTGACAATGCCCGTCAGGTCATTCTGCACCCTCTCATCATATGCGTTGGATAAAATGGACTGTATCTTTTCAATCACCCCGTTTACCGGACTTGCCGAAAAAGACAACGTTATCTGGCACCCGTTCACATCTTTCTCTATCACCTGCTGTTCTGCTGGCCGCATAATATGCCTCCTTTCCCTCCCT
>OFGH01000064.1_pt1 | contig 99622 bp, 91 predicted proteins | sample 1521721 | NCBI WGS metagenome assembly OFGH01 (sample SAMEA3504132, study PRJEB24116) | mouse gut metagenome | biome: mouse gut; feature: mouse-associated habitat; material: faeces | place: Denmark | collected 2011
GCTAAACTCCCGACTTTTATTGATGGTGGTGCATTGGAATGCATGGGAGTTTAGTTTATGTAAGCACTTACATTGTAACACAAACAAAGATATTTTTCCAGAAAAATTTCCATCTGCCGAAAAAATACTCCATATGAAAATGATTTTGCATTTAGAAACGGCTTTCCATTTGAAAATGATTTTCAATATCCCGGACAGTCCCCCTTCAGGGAATGTCCAGTTCCCTCACCTCATCGGGAATCAGGTAGCACATTTCCTCATGGGGATCCACATCCTCCACAATCTGTCCTACCTCCAGCTTGATATATTTTACCTCCGCATCCGCAAGTCTGGTTCCCTTCCGGTCAAAAATTCCTGCCCTGACCACTACAAATTTCGGGGTTTCGCGTTCCACCACACCCCTGCCCAGCAAATCCTCATGATAAGGCACCGGCTTTCTGTATTTTACATCCAGGGACATGGTAACTCCGAAAACATCCTCCGAAGATTTCGCCCAAAGCGCCCGCAGTCCCAGCTCATCCAGCATGGCGGCCACAAGCCCTCCATGGACCCGCCCCGGAAAACTCTGGTGGTTCTCCGTATAGCGGAAGGGTGTCACGACGCTGCCATCTTCCATATTGTAAAACTGTGCCCTTAGTCCTATGGGATTATCCATTCCGCAGATCACGCACATTTTGCTGCTTCTCTGTTTTCCGATTACTTTCATCTGTTTTTATGTTCACCCGTATCCTTATCTGTTTTTCACATCTTTTGCATCTCTTCCCCGATGCTTTGTTCGCAGGTGCGCATGGCGAGAATGGTCTTTTCCAGAAGTTCGTCCAGTTCCCAGCCCAGCCGCTCCGCACCGGAAATAATGACATCCCTGGAGCACCCCGCGGCAAATCTTTTATCCTTAAATTTTTTCCGCAGACTGCCCAGTTCCATATCCATGACACTTCCGGAAGGACGCATTCTTGCGGCGGCCCCGATCAGCCCCGTCAGCTCGTCGCAGGCAAACAAAATCTTCTCCATCAAATGCAGCGGCTCCAGGTCACTGCACAGTCCGTATCCGTGACTGCATACAGAATAAATCATGTCTTCCGACACCCCTGCCTCACGCAGCAGTTCCGGCGCCTTCTGACAGTGCTGCTCCGGATATTGTTCAAAATCGATGTCATGGAGCAGGCCCACAATCCCCCAGTAATCCTCATCCTCCCCATTTCCCGTTTCCCGGGCAAAATAACGCATGACACCTTCCACAGTCAGCCCGTGCAGAATATGAAAAGGCTCCTTATTGTACTTTTTCAGCAGCTCCAATGCCGCTTCTCTTGTTATACTACTCTTCAAAACATACCCCTCCTGGCTGCTTCCCCGTATTTGTCCCTCTTCTGAAAAAATCCATTACCCCGGAAACTTTCCACCATTTGCCCCGGAAACTCTCCCGTGTTTCCCTGTCCGCGACTGTATTTGTCCGATTTCCGGTCCGCTTCCGCGCCTTTCCGGCGCTTCCCGTTTACCTGCTACTTGCGGATATGTTCCTGGGGACTTTCGTCCTCAAAGTCAAAAATCACCCGCTCATAGGCATTGATAATATGCGTATCCATATATTTATCGTAACGTTTATGCTGCCTTCCGTAGCTCATGTGAACATGTCCGTGAAGAAAATATTTGGGATGATACTTCTCCATCAGCTTCCGGAAGGCCTGAAATCCCTGGTGCGGCAGATCGCGCCCATCGTTCAGCTGATACGCCGGGGAATGGGTCACCAGAATATCAAACCCCCGCTTCTTGAAAAGCTGGAATCTTAACTTTTTTACGCGCTTTGCCATTTGTTTTTCCGTGTACTGGTGTTCTCCCGGCTTATACCGCATGGAACCGCCCAGTCCCAGAATCCGCACACCCTCATGGACGTAAATCTTGTCTTCAATACAGATACAGCCTTCCGGCGGAATTCTTTCATATTTATTGTCATGATTGCCGTGCACATACAGAACAGGCGCGGTTGTAAATGTCACCAGAAAAGACAGATATCTCGGATCCAGATCACCGCAGGAAATAATCAAGTCGATCCCTTCCAGTTTACTCTTCTCGAAAAAATCCCACAGATATTTTGATTCTTCATCCGCAATTGCCAAAATTCTCATATAAAAACCTTTCTTCTTCTGGTGAAATACTGCTTTTTACGACACACGGTCAGTTTTTTACACCCTGCTGCTTAATCACGGGTTCTGCCTGTGATTTCAGCTCTTCTTTCTCAGGTATGGAACCGATGACATTTTCTGCCAGCCAGTCCATGGTCATAATCTCCTCCGGCAGCAGACTGCGCTCCGGATCTTCCTGCACCAGGCCCGTCTGGGAATAAAGCACACCGGAAAACGGATTAAACTTCTCCGAACTGATGGTGCCTTTCAGCAGTTCCACCAGACGCCGGGTGCCAATGGGCAGCTGCCTGGAACATGCCACATCAATGACTCCCGCCGACATTCCCCACCAGTAATTGATGGCCTTGGTGGAAGAAGAATCGTCATCATATTTCCAGGTTCCGTCCACTATGGTGCGGAGCAGCTGTTCATAAAACTTTCCCCAGTGGTATAACGGCATGGCCAGGTTTCTGGGACGGTCGCCATCCACATGGTAAATGCCGAAGAACCGGGTGCCTTCCTCAGGAATCACCATATCCCTGCCCGAAATACACGCAGGATTGATCTCCCTTATTTTTTCCTCTATATCCACCTCTTTCTTTGTAGACCATTCCAGATAAACCTTCGCCCTGGGATTGATCATCTTTGCCCCCAGTGCAAAGGCATTGATATTTGCAATGGAGCCAAAGATAGGATAGTCTGCCACATAGGCAAGCTTATTATTCTCTGCCATGGCTCCGGCAATGGCTCCCATGAGAAACTTCGCCTCGTGCATCCGTGAATAGTATGTACGGATATACCGATGGGAAGTATTCAGGGAACAGTTTAAAATACGCACATCAGGATTTGCGATAGCTGCCTTCACACTGGCCTGCACAAAGGGGGGCGTGGTGGTAAAAATCAGGTTGCATCCCTCGTCTATGGCATCCTGTATCAGGGAATCCACATTTTCCTCTGTCCCGTTCTCATAGCACACCGTGTTCAGTTCATCCGGGAATGTCTGTTCCAGGTAAAGCCGGCCCAGTTCGTGGGCATAAGTCCAGGCGGAAGTTCCCGGCGTCTTCTCATAGATGAACGCCGCCTTCACCCTGGGGGAACTTAAGGGAATCAGCATACTCAGCAAAGGTTTTTTCTCATGGCTGGGCTTCATCTTCAGTTCAATGTCCCCTTCTTCCTGAAGCAGCTCAAATTCTTCCCAGCTTTTCGCAATCAGCGCCCGCAGCTCATTGGTAGTCTTCTGGTCAACAGCGTCATATCCGTGCAGGGAAATAAATGCCAGAAATGCGTCTCCCACGGTAATCTTCAGCCGGTTTCCGCCCTTTGCCTCATATTCGGATGAAAAACGGGTATACAAGGCGCTGAATTTCAGCAGTTCATCCTCCGTCCAGACCTCCCCCGGCGCCTTGCCCACAGTCTCCTGCAGATCCGCAAAGCTCCCTTCCCGGGAAAACCAGATATAATTGATGGGAGCTGCCTGGTAGAACTCCATAAATTCATAATAAATTTTATTTTCCTTTTCCTCGCTGCGCTTGGGCACAATACGGGTCACATTCCCGGGTATGGAAACTGCCCCGAAATATTTCATTACGCTGACACGTTTGTTTCCCTCTTCCACATAGAATTTGTTCATGTATTCATAAACCTTGATGGGATCCCGGATTCCCTCATCCTTCTGGCTCTCGCTCAGGTTCATCCACTTCATGGCAAATTCCGTATCTTCCCTGAGGATGGGCATGAAATTCCCCGCAAAAGAGCTGCTTCTTCCCACTGTCTTCGTCCCCAGGATCTGCGCTATGGGAACCTGTACCATTCCCAGCGGTACCTCATGATAACTGCCTTTCTCCGGCATAAAATCATCCAGCACAAGCAAAGTCGGCTTCTCGCCCTTCAGCATCCTTGTCTGGTAATCCTTTTTTCCGGCTTTGTATGCTTTCAAATAATCTTCTTTTCCCATAATGTCCTCCATTCCGGCTCCGTCATGCCTCTTGTTTTTGTACACTGCGCCGGCTCCTGACCTATGATATGTCCATTTCTCCAATATTATTATATGAAAGTACGGCTGGAAATGCAAGGAAAAAAAGAATCCGGCTGGAAAACCGGATTCTTTTATCGGTTCAGACAAGACGCTGAACCGTTACGGATTCTTTCTGTCCTTCCGCGTATTTTCTGATCTGTTCCTCATCTGGCACTGTATTCCCGCTGTCCCCTGCAGCCGGCCCCGCACCGGAACCGGACTACACCACCTGGAACTTGTCAATGTAAACCGGGAAGGTGCCCGTACCCTTCATTTCCTTCCCCGCGGTGATGGTCACGTTCTTATCCATGATAAGATATTCCACGTCCGCGCCGGCTTCCACCACGGTGTCCTGCATCAGAATACAGTTCTTGACTTTTGCGCCCTTGGCAATCCGCACGCCACGGAAGAGGATGCTGTTCTCCACCTCGCCCTCGATGATACAGCCGTCTGCCACCATAACATTCTGGACCTTTGCCCCCTCAATGTACCTGGTAGGATTGTCGTCACGGATTTTGGTGTAAATCTGAGGTCCTGAGAACAATGCATCCAGATTGTAGTCATCCAGAAGCTTCATATTCTCGTCGAAATAGCTCTTCATGTCACAGATACGCGCCACATATCCTTCATATTTGTATGCCTGCACATTCATCTTATTCAGACGGGGCAGCAGCACGTCGCGCTCAAAGTACTCCTGGCCGCGGACAGAAGCGGTGTTGATCAGGTCAATCAGCATTTCCCTCTCTGCCACAAACATATTCATGGAGAAATTCTGTACGCCTTTGTCCTTGGCATTGACATAAATCTTCGTGATTCTGCCGTTCTCAATATCAAAAGTATAATAATATCCCAGGTCATTTGCCTGCATTTTCAGAAAACTCTCCGGCAGCACCTGCTCGTTGTACGCGATGGTCACATCCGCGCCGCTCTCGATATGGTGGCGGATCATATCATTGAAGTCAAAATTCACCACAATATTGGTGTCCGTGATCACCACATATTTTTCCTTTTCATCCCGCAGGAAATCCAGAATGTTGGCCAGCGCGCCCACACGGCCCGTATAAGGCTTGGCGCTCTTCTCCATAAAAGGAGGGAAAATATGCAGTCCGCCGTTTTTGCGGACCAGATCCCACTCACGGCCGGAATCCAGATGGTCCATCAGGGAGTGGTAATTGTTATTCACCATGACGGAAATATTGTCAATATCACAATGAGTCATGCTGGACAAAATAAAGTCAATGAGACGGTAACGGCTGGCAAAAGGAATGGAAGCCATCAAACGCACATTCACCAGATCCGGTACCAATGCATCATAACTGTTCGGGAATATAATACCCAGTGCACTTGTATTAGAATTTACCATTCTTCTTCACCGCCTTCTACATTATTTTTTACCATGGCATTGGGACCAATCTTGGCGTTATCCCCGATGGTCACACCTGCACCCACAGTTGCCACACCGTTCTCTGTCTCCGTGGGCATGGAGCCGACTACCGCATTCTCCCCTATGGTAACGTTTTCTGCCACGATACAATGTTTCACGGTGGCACCCGACTTGATCACGGTACCGCCCATAACCACTGCGTCCTCGATCACGGCTCCCTTCTCCACCTTTACACCCGAGAACAGAATGGAATGCTTTACCGTACCCTTGATCCGGCATCCATCCGTGATCATGGAATTCTCCACCACGGCGCCGGAGCTGATCTTATGTCCGGTCATACCACTGTTGCGGCTGTAGATTTTCCAGTCCTCGTCAAACAGGTTGATTCCGCTGTGCTCCGGATCCAGAATCTCCATATTTGCCTCCCAGAGGGAAGAAATGGTTCCCACATCCTTCCAATATCCATTGAAATGATATGCGTACATCCTGCGGTTATCCTTCAGCAGATTGGGGATGATATTGTTGCCGAAATCATTCTCCGAATTGGGGTCTGCCTCGTCCTCCTCCAGATACTTTCTCAGGATATCCCAGTTAAAAATGTAAATACCCATGGAAGCCAGGTTGGACTTCGGGTTCTTGGGTTTCTCCTGGAACTCCGTGATCCTGTCATCCTTGTCAGCCACCATCAGGCCGAAGCGGGATGCCTCCTCCCAGGGAACTTCCATGACCGCCACACTGAACTCTGCGTTTTTCTCTTTATGGAATTTCAGGAAATCACTGTAATCCTGCTTACAGATCTGGTCACCGGAAAGAATAATGACATATTGGGGATCATAGCGCTCAATAAAAGAGATATTCTGGTAAATAGCATTTGCCGTCCCTTTATACCAGTCCGATCCGCTTGCCTTCTGGTAAGGCGGCAGAACATGTACGCCCCCATAGAGACGGTCCAGATCCCACGGCTGTCCGTTTCCTATGTACTCATTCAGCACCAGCGGCTGATACTGGGTCAGAATGCCCACTGTGTCAATCCCCGAATTTACACAGTTTGACAGCGGGAAGTCGATAATACGGTATTTCCCGCCAAATGGAACTGCCGGTTTCGCAAGCTTCTCTGTCAAGGCATACAGGCGGGAGCCTTGTCCGCCGGCGAGAAGCATTGCTATCATTTCTTTTGCCATATGATACCCTCCTAATTTAGTCCAATCCGGGCAAAAATCCATAATCGGCATTTTATGGCCGGACTTATTTTATTTCTTCATATAGATTATACAACAAATCCCGGGAAAATCATAGGCTTTCTTGTCATATTTTTAAAGATTATTACAAATCCGGTTACGATTCCTTCCATTTATAGTAACATAATGCACAGAAACCGCGCTTCCTGCAATTTCCGCATGGCTGTCAACGCTGTCAACTACTTTTTTCCCCAAAAGTTTCCAACATATTTTCTTTTTCCCAGGTCATACTAAGACCAAGATAAGTTGCAGCAAACACTTAGACTGAATCTTCAGGATGAGTGCGGGCAGCGCTTATCTTGAAGATAGATAAACATGATTTTATGGAGGTGAAAAGAAATGTCCGGAAACAGAAGTAATAGAGTAGAAGTGCCTGAAGCAAAGGCAGCAATGGATCGTTTTAAGACTGAGGTTGCATCCGAGCTGGGTGTAAACCTGAAAGAAGGCTATAACGGCGACCTGACTTCCCGTGAAGCCGGTTCTATCGGCGGCGAGATGGTACGTCGTATGATCAAGAAGCAGGAAGAGCAGATGAAATAAGGCTCCCCGGCTGACATGAAATCGTTCTACGGAACGTAAGGCGTCGCCCATTGGGGCGGCACCCATAAAACAGCATAAGTTTGTTTTCGGAAAACGGTGTGGCTTCGGCCATGCCGTTTTTCCGCTGCGGCTTTTCTCTGCATGCTATTGACAATGTGCCGGGATTGTTTTATAATTATTGTTATATAACAATAATTATTTTAGGAGGTGTACCGGTGCCGCCAAAATCAAAAATCACAAAGGACATGATTGTAGATACTGCTTTTGAGATCGCCCGCAGTGAAGGTTTTGAAACGATCAATGCCAGGACAGTATCGGAGAAGCTGCATTGTTCCACACAGCCCGTTATGTATCATTTTTCAACCATTGAGGCATTGAAAAAGACGGTCTATGCAAAGGCAGACCGTTATCATTCGGAATATCTGATGCATCTGGAAAAACCACAAAAAGACATTATACTTGGGATTGGATGGAATTATATCCGCTTTGCGATGGAAGAACCACACCTGTTCCGTTTCCTTTTTCAGTCAAATGTTTTCAAGGGAACCACCCTGCCTGAGCTGATAGACGCCCAGGAGCTTGCGCCTATTATTTCGGCAATGCAGGAAGCCATGGGATGCGGTATGGCGCAGGTAAAAGAAATCTTTTTGTCAATTTTCTTATTTGCTCACGGGTATGCCAGTATCATTGCCAACAACTCGCTGGCGTATGAGGAGGAGCTTATCAAAACTCATCTGAAACGGGCTTATCACGGCGCAATATTGGCTGCCCAGGAGGATATAAAGTGAAAAAGTTATATGAGAAAAGCGAGATAACCTTTGCCATAGTCTGGATTGTGGTTTATTGTGTTCTGCAGTCCCTGGCGAATCCGCTCAATAAAAAAATCGGGATTGCATATTCCGCAAGCGCCATTTTCTGTATCTTACAGGCAGTTATCCTTCTTGTCTTTATCCGGAAAAACAGCCTGTTGAAACGGTATGGGCTCTGCAAATCTTCTGCGCCTGCCCGTCAGCTTCTCTACTATGTACCGCTGATCATACTGGCCACGGGTAATCTTTGGAACGGTCTTGCCGTTCATGATTCCTTGGCGGATACGGCCTGCCACATTGTCTGTATGCTTTGTGTGGGCTTTTTGGAGGAAGTGATTTTTAGAGGACTTCTTTTCAAGGCAATGGAGAGAGACAATGAAAAATCCGCAATAATCGTTTCAAGCCTGACCTTTGGCACCGGGCATCTGCTAAATTTATTCAATGGAAGCGGTATGGATTTGGCAGACAATTTCATCCAAATCATCTTTGCAACTGCGGTAGGCTTTCTGTTTGTAACAATATTTTATCGCAGCAAAAGTCTGCTCCCCTGTATTATGACTCATTCCGCGATAAATACCCTCAGCACTTTTGCAAATGAAGCGGCCTATGCTGTGGAAAAACAGATTATCCACATCCTTGTGATGATTGCCCTGACGGTTGCCTATACCTTAATTCTGACAAGGACCATTCCCAAAAGTCAATGTGCAAATGCAGGCGGCGGGGCAGATAAATGATATGGCGAAGCTGCTTTCAGAACAGGCATGCTGCCCTTTGCACGGAAATAAGGCAAGACTTCAGCTATGGCAGGATTCGGAGGGAAAAAGTTTTCCTCTATCAGAAACACAGCCGCCAGGGATTAACTTCTCGTCCCTGACGGCTGTGTTTGTCTTTGCACTTGGCCGCTGCCCTGTTTCAGATGTCCGGCTGATACTGTTTTATCAGCAGCTGTCATGGGTCCAGCCTTTTTCATTTTGCAGCCAGGTTCCCCGCCCGGCGCCGGTGACTTCCCCGGATAAGATTACTCTCCGAACACTGCGCGGTAATCTGCCTGAAATTTCTCGATACCCGCATCAGTCAGGGGATGCTTCACCATCTGTTCAATGACGGCATAGGGAACCGTGGCGATATCCGCCCCTGCCAGGGCACAGTCCGTCACGTGGACAGGATTGCGGACACTTGCCGCAATAATTTCCGTGTCCAGGTCAGTCACTGCAAAAATATCTGAAATCTCACGGATCAGGTCCACACCTCTCTGGCTGATATCATCCAGACGCCCCAGGAAAGGAGAGACAAAAGCCGCTCCCGCCCGTGCTGCCAGCAAAGCCTGGTTGGATGTAAAAATCAGGGTCACATTGACCTTGATTCCCTCGGAGGACAATACCTTACATGCCTTTAAACCTTCCACTGTCATGGGAATCTTTACCACCATATTGGGATGAATTTTCGCAATCTCCCTGCCTTCCCGGATCATTCCCTCCGCGTCCACAGTGGTAGCCTTCACTTCCCCGCTGATAGGCCCGTCCACAATGGAAGCAATCTCGGCAATCACTTCTTCAAAATTCCTTCCCTCCTTCGCAATCAGGGAGGGATTGGTGGTAACGCCGCAGATGACACCCATGTCATTTGCCTTTCTGATGTCTTCCACCTTCGCTGTATCAACAAAAAAACGCATAGTCAAAACTCCTCTCTTTTCTTATGCCAGGCCGCAGTCGCCACAAATCCGGCGCCTGCAGGGCAAAACATACTTCCGGTCATATGTATTATAGTCATTTCAGGATAATACGTCAACAGAAAAGATATCATTTCAGGCCTGTCCTACATCAGGGCAAATCTGCGCCTTACCTCGTCCATATCGGAAATGCGCTGGGAAACATTCTCTTTCGTGCAGTCCTCCAGAAGGCCTTCCAGCTTTCTCCGGCGCCTTTTCTGCCCGGGATCTCCGGCCCCCCGCCTGCCCATGGTATTTTTCCCGCTTCCGCCGGATTCCTCACGGTTTCCCAGCATTACTTTCAGCGTCTGCCCCAGCCCGTACACATCGCAGGATGCCGTCAGGGACACATGGTCATGAAACTGTTCCGGTGCAGCAAACCCCGGTGTTCCTGCCCGGGAAGTCACCTTCTCCCGCATGGAACATACACATCCCAGATCTACCAGTCTGACCCTGCCATCCTGGCAGACTATCACATTGGCAGGCTTCACATCCCGGAACAGAAATCTTTCCGGCCTTTTATGCAGATAAGACAAGCCTTCTGCCAGCCCCCGCCCTGCCCGCAGGGTGGCCGCCGCGGAAAAATTTCCCCGCCTGCCCAGCATTTTTTCCATATTGGTTCCCGGCACCCACTCAGTCAGAAGGAAACCCAGCCCCGCCTCTGTCCAGAATAACAGAAATACCGGAAACAGGCGGTGACTCAGTTTTGCCAGAATATCGGCCTCCTTTTCCAGAAAGGGAATATTCTCACTGACTTTACAGGCATATGTTTTTGCATCCGACTTCCTTTCCACGCAGTAGACCACGGAAAAAGCCCCCTGCCCCAGCACGGCATGGCAGACATAGCCGCCCCGTTCCAGAACCAGTTTTCCCAGGCAGGCCTCCTTCCTCTTTCGTACCGCTCTCCCGGATTCCATATGCAGCTCCCCCTTCCGGCGGCATCTACTTCATAAAAATATTGGACAGATCGTTGAAGAAAACAAATACCATCAAAGCCATCAAAAACATCAGGCCCACAAAATGAACCATGCCTTCCTTTTCCGGCGGCACCGGCCTGCCCCGGATGACCTCCACCAGCAAAAATACCAGCCTGCCCCCGTCCAGCGCGGGAATCGGCAGAAGATTCAGAATCCCCAGGTTCACCGACAGCATCAGGATAATATTCATCATGCTCAGCATGACACTCTGCCAGCCATACTCCTTGGCAGCGTCATAGGTTTTGCCCACCACGTTCACCGCAATGCCCACGGGGCCCGCCACATCCTGTCTCGACACTCTTCCCCGGAATATCATGCCAAGGCTCTTATAAGTGGCTTTTACGGAATAGCGCATCTGGTACCAGGCATATTTGAATGTTTCAATTCCCCTGGGTTCCACAAAGTCGGCATTCATCACGCCCAGCAGGTACATTCCCGATGCTTCGTCATACTGTGGCGTCAGACTGACAGTATGTTTCACGCCATCCCTCTCATAGACAATCTCCACCTGGCCGCCCTGGTAAGATGCCTGCATGTAAAGGGAAATTTCCTGGTACAGACAGATTTTCTCCCCGTTTATGGATATGATTCTGTCCCCATCCTGCAGTCCGGCCGCCTCCGCACCGCCGCCTTCCGCCACCTGGGTGGCTATGGGATCCCGGATGGCCACATACTCCGTCATGTTTACCATAATAAAGGCCACGATAAAAGCCAGAATGAAGTTAAATACCGGACCTGCCAGCACTGTGGAAATTCTGCTCCAGACGCCCGCCTTCAGAAAGGAGCCTTCCCCCGCTTCCCCGTCTTTCACCGCAAGCCCGTCTTCTCCCTCGAACATGCAGGCTCCGCCTATGGGAAACAGTTTCAGGGAATATTTTGTGCCGCCCTTTTGAAAGGAGCACAGACAAGGCCCCATCCCCACTGCAAACTCCACCACATGAATCCCGTTTGCCTTCGCCAGCAGAAAATGTCCGAACTCATGGGCTATCACCACCACCCCGAATATGATAATGAACAGAATTAAGGTCATCATTTATGGTCCAATCCTTCCTGCAATAAATTCATATGTCCAGGCTTCTGCCTCAAGAATCTCCTCCACCGAAGGGTCTGCCACCGCGCTGTGGCTGCCCATGGCTTCCTCAATCAGGTCAGCTATCCCCAGCCAGGATATTCTGCGGTCCAGAAACAGCTGTACCGCCCTTTCATTTGCCGCATTGTAGACCGTGGGCATGCTCCCCCCCGTGCGTGCGGCCTGATACGCCAGCCCCAGTCCTTTGAAGGTATCCTGGTCCGGTCTCTCGAACGTAAGCTGCCCCAGTTCAAACAAATCCACCCGCTTCCCGTCCATGGGCTTCCTGTCAGGATAAAACAGCGCATACTGTATGGGCAGTTTCATGTCCGGCATACCCATCTGGGCAATGATGGAACCGTCCACAAACTGTACTGCTGAATGTATAATACTCTGGGGATGCACCACCACCTGAATCTGGTCCAGACCGGTGCCGAAAAGCCATTTCGCCTCCATGACTTCCAGCCCTTTGTTCACAAGTGTGGAGGAATCTATGGTCACCTTCCGGCCCATGTTCCAGTTGGGATGTCTCAGGGCATCTTCCGGCCTGATATTTTCCAGCTGTTCTTTCCGTCTTCCCCGGAAAGGCCCTCCGGAGGCCGTCAGCAGAATCTTCTCCACCCTGCCCGAAACCTGCCCTCCTGATGTCCTGCCCCCGCGGCGGCGCTCATCCGGTTCCATTCCTCCCCATGCCGCGCCTTCCCCATTCAGGGACTGGAAGATGGCGCTGTGTTCACTGTCCACCGGCAGGATTGCCGCATGATGCGCCCGGGCCAGCGGCATGATAATATGCCCTGCCGTCACCAGGGTCTCCTTATTGGCCAGCGCAATGTCCTTCCCCGCCTTGATGGCCGCAATGGTGGGTTTAATTCCAATCATCCCCACAATCGCTGTCACCAATACTTCACTTTCGGACATAGAAGCAATTTCCAGCAGTCCCTCCATGCCAGAGACAATTTCTACCGTTATATCGGCAGTTCTCGTGCGCAGATCCGCAGCCGCCTCTTCTTCCCACAGGCAGGCCTTCAGCGGATGAAATTCCCGGATCTGTGCTTCCAGCAGTTCCACATTGGAACCGGCGGCAAGCCCCACCACCTCCAATTCCGGATTTGCCCGCACAATTTCCAGCGTCTGTGTGCCTATGGAACCTGTGGAACCCAGTATCGCAATCTTTTTCATTCAATTCTCCCTCTTTATGTCTCAATCAAGCAGGGGACGCTCTTCTCCACTACTCGCCGCGCCGGGTGCATGTTGCGTCAGCAACAATTTTCCTTATGCACCCGTGTGCACAAAAACTGCACTGCCGCCTTCCCGGGAAGGACTGCCACATTGCCCCCATTTTTCTTCCCCAATCCGGCGCCGCTCCCTGCTCTTTACAGCAGCAGCACCATCAGAAAATATGTCATGGGCGCCGTCACAATGACGCTGTCAAAGCGGTCCATGATTCCACCATGTCCCGGAATCAGTTTTCCATAATCTTTAATGTCCATATTTCGCTTGATGGCTGACGCTGCCAGGTCCCCCACCATGCTCATCACTGCCCCCACCGCGCAGATGAACGCCGTCATCCACGCAGCTTCTGTATCCGGAAAAACCCTCTCCACAAAAAAGAATCCGTACAGCCCTCCCAGAAGCGCCGCTCCCAGCACACCGCCCACGCATCCCTCAAGGGATTTCTTGGGGCTTAATACCGGAAAAATCTTCTTTTTCCCTATAAGTTTCCCCACCACATAGGCGCAAGTGTCACATCCCCATGAACTGACCAGAATCAGCCAGACCATATAAATCCCCTTGTCATACATACGGGTCAGATACACAAAGGCCAGAAGCACCGGAGCATAAATAAAGGAAAAGACAACAGCCATCACTTGTACCGCGCTGTATTTCGGAAAAAACATCACATAGACAAACATCACCGCCAGAAAGACTCCCACCAGGCACATCATCAGCCATGTATGTTCCCCGGAAAAATAAACCAGTAAGTAATAGCAGGTAACTCCCGCCAGGCCGGCCAGTTCAAGGCCATTGGGCTTTTTTTCATCCCCCGTACACTTTAATGCCTTTGTCAGTTCCCTGAAGGCAGTCATGGAAACGGCCCACAGCAAGATTGCCAGGGGAATTCCTCCCAGGCTTATGGCGCCGATGGCCAGGATCAGCAGTACCACACCGCTTGCCAGTCTGGTCCAAAACATATCGACATTTCCTCCTCTTCCGGTACAGAACCGTACCTTTCCCTCTTATGTGCTCTTCAGCCCGCCCAGTCTCCTGTCTCTTTGATTATATGCTTCCACAGCTTTTATCAATTCTTCCTTCGTGAAATCAGGCCACGGAACCGGCGTAAAATAAAACTCCGTGTAGGCAAGCTGCCATAAAAGAAAATTCGAAATTCTCTGTTCATTGCAGGTACGGATCAGCAAATCCGGCTCCGGCAGCCCCGCCGTGTCAAGCAGGCCGCTGACGGTGTCCTCCATGATCTCTTCCGGATTTAGTTCTCCGCCTGCCGCTGCTTTTGCCGCCTTTCTGACAGCCCTGACAATCTCGTCCCTGCCGCCGTAATTTATGGCAATCTGAAAATGCAGTCCGTCATTATGCCTGGTAGCCTCCTCCAGCTCCAAAATTCTGGTGCGGATATCCTCGTCCAGCCGGGACTTCTCCCCCAGCACCCTGACGCACATGCGGTTTTTCGCTGCCGTCTTCAGGCAGGTCTTCATATAATTGCGCAAAAGCTTCATCAGGGCGTCCACTTCCTCCCTGGGACGGCTCCAGTTCTCCGTGGAAAAAGCATATACCGTCAGGTACTGGATACCCATTTTATAGGCTTCCTCACAGATCGTCTCCACGGTCTTGGCCCCCTGCACATGGCCGTAATTGCGGGGCATTCCCTTCGCCTTCGCCCATCTGCCGTTTCCATCCAGAATAATGGCCACATGCCGGGGCATTTTCAACTCTTCGCCCATATCTGACTCCTTCCCCACTGCGGACAATCCGGCTGCAACGCCATGGGGGAGCGAATGTCAGATCATCTTCCGCTCCCCCGGCGCCGCTTTTGCAAAATATCCAGAAAACGTTAATGTTATTACGTCACACAGTCATAATCTCTTTCGTCTTCTTATCCATTGCGGCATCAACTTCCTTGATATACTTGTCCGTAACTTTTTGCAGCTGCTCTTCCATCTGCTTGATCTCGTCTTCAGACACGTCAGCCTTACCCAGCTTTTTAAGCATGTCATTGCCATCCCTGCGGATATTCCGGACGGCTACCTTGCTTTCTTCCGCCTTCTTCTTAACTTCCTTCGCCAGATCCTTTCTGCGTTCCTCTGTCAGTTCCGGGAATACCAGCCGAATCACACTGCCGTCATTTGTGGGGTTGATCCCCAGATCCGATGTCTGAATGGCCTTTTCTATCGCTTTCAGCATGGACTTCTCCCAGGGTGCTATCTGGATAATACGCGCATCTGGCACCGTGACGTTTCCTACCTGCTGGACCGGAGTGGGCGTCCCATAATAATCCACCCGGATCTTGTCCAGCACATGGGGGTTTGCACGCCCTGCCCGAATGGTATTATAATCTCCCTCCAGAAATTCAATTGCTTTTTTCATCTTATCTTCGTACTGCTGCAGTCTGGCATCCATAACCAAAATCCTCTCCTTTATCTTTTCTCATTTTCTGCCGTGGTATTGCCGGCTGTTTTACCGCAGGCTCACACCAGCACTTTCGTACCGCGGAATTTTCCTTCCACTGTATTTACAATGCTGTTTTCCTGATTTAACCCGAACACCCACATAGGCATCTTGTTGTCCCTGGCCAGAATGGATGCCGTCATGTCCACCACCTGGAGATTTTTTGCAATCACCTCGTCGATGGTCACTTCGTCATATTTCTTTGCCGCAGGATTTTTGCAGGGATCATCATCATATACGCCATCGATGGATTTTGCCAGCAGAATCACGTCTGCCTCCACCTCTATGGCGCGGAGAACCACCCCTGTATCCGTTGAAAAATAAGGATGTCCGGTGCCGCCCGCAAAGAACACTACTTTCCCCGCGGATAAGTATTTTACAGCTTTATCCTTGGAAAAAAGCTTCGTGAACGAACCGCAGGCAAACGGCGTCAGGATATCCGTCTCCATTCCCACGGAACGGAAAATCTCCGACACATAAATACAGTTCATCACCGTGGCCAGCATACCGATCTGGTCTGCCTTCACACGGTCAATATTCTCGCTGGTTCTTCCCCTCCAGAAGTTGCCCCCGCCAATGACGATGCCCACCTGTACCTGCGCATCGGTCAGATGTTTTACCTGAAGTGCAACCTTCCTCACCGTTTCCTCGTCAAAACCGGTCCTTTTCTCCCCAGCAAGCGCCTCTCCGCTTAATTTCAACAATATTCTTTGCGTTGCCACCACATCCTTTCTTTTATTCTCAAGGCATCAGGACCCATGCCCCATGCCAAAAGTCTCTTCCCTCAAGTTTCATCCTGCCATTTGATGTGCTGCACGGGGGTTGTCTCATCCGTGATCGGCAATATCACTGTGTCGTCCATCTCCAGTATTTTCTCTATGATTACCGGCAGCGCCTCCCTGGTGGTGGTCTTTCCTGCCACATCATGCATGAGAATCACGGAAGTGCTGTATTTGCTCACATTGGAAACACAATTCTCTATAATTGTTTCCTTGGGAAAAAGATATCCGCCCCCATCCCCGGATGAAATATTCCAGTCAAAGAAACGGATCCCCTGGCTGTCCAGATATTTTGCAAACTCCTTCATGTCAATCTCACTGACGGTATTGGAGCTGCCTCCCGGAAACCGGTATACCGTGCTTTTCACCCCAGTGACTTCATAGATGTAATCCTGCTGTTTTTTCAGGTCTTTCGCAAAATTTTCCACGGAGGCATAGAGTTCCGAATATTTATGGCTGTAAGAGTGCATTCCGATGGTATGGCCCGCTTCCACAATCTTCCTCATCTCTTCCTCTGCCTTTTCGCCGGCATCCCCCACCACGAAAAAGGTTGCCTTCACATCATATTCCTCCAGAATGTCCAGAATATCCTGGGTATTGGCCCCCGGCCCATCATCAAAGGTCAGGTAAACTTTATGGGCCGCGGTAATTTCCGGTAAACCGTTCTCCCCGGTTCCGGAATCTTCCCCCTCCTTATCCTTCCCGTTCTCCTCTTTGTTTCCCACAACGGCACTGTTTCCCATGGCAGTCCTTGAGGCTTCTGTCAGCTGTTCCAGAACCTCCTGCTGCCGTGTCGTAATGCGGACTAATTTTTCCAGTTGTGCACTGAGATCTGACATCTCCTGATTCAGGGATCTTATTCTGACAAGCAGGCTCCCGCAGAGTGCTATCAGGATAAACACTGAAAGTATCAGCATACGGATATTATATTTTCTGAAGCGCCGCATCCGTCTTTTTGCGGCAGCTGATTTATCTTTTGATATGCCATATTCCGGCGCGCCTGCTTGTGATGCGGCGTCTTCTGAAATCGTATCCTCTGACATATGCCTCATATTCTCTCCTAAATTTTGTTATGGAACACTGCAGTGCATCTGCTTTACGGGTCTTATTGTATCATGACAGAAAGCATGTACTGCAATGCACTTTTTATAGTATAGCATATTCCTCCCTGTTGGAAAAGATAAAAATGAAAAAAGGACATGGAAAATGTCCTTTTTCCCATACAGACACACCCGTCAGATTTCTGTTTTTTTCTTTGCATGCCCTGCCGGACTGCAGCACGGGCAACCGGCTGAACAGCCTGCACAGCCGGAGCATCCCCCTGAACACTGCCCCCTGCGCAGCTTTCTCAGCTCTCCCCTCAGCACAAAAAACACAATGACCGCAAGAACCCCTACAATAATAATATCTGCCATAGAACCTCCGTTTCTGCCGAATCCTGATTATTATACCTATTATATGTAATTTTTATTTTTCCGTGCATCACTTCTTTTTGAGAATGATTCTCATTTGCAGTATATCTTAGTATTTGGAAACTGTCAAGTCACTGCTGTCAGTACCGCAGCAAAACCGCTGTCATCATAAAGCAGCACAGTCTGTCCCTGCGGTGTCCCGGCAACGGAATGCCGTTCCTGCCGCTGTATCCCATGTTCCCCCGCCCTATAGGATTTGTGCATTCATCTTCCCCTATCCGCCACGCCGGTCACCCGTCAGCCTTTGCCGGCATCCTTCCCTCCCGGTGACCGTATGCATGTTATGTCGGCAACGATTTTCCATATGCACCCCTGCGCATAAAAAGCTGCCGCATCCGGAAGATACCCACGGAAATAGCAATTTTTATGAAAGCCGTCATCATTCACTGCTATATCTTTTGTGTATCCCTCCCGGTGCGGCAGCCCAGACCTTAAGAAATATAATTCAGATTTTGGATTCAGTCCGAAGCAAACTTAACGCTCTTCATCATCATCCGAAATAACCGCTTCTACATAGTGACCGCATATGTGCCTGCGATAATAGGTATCCGGATGGTAATTCTCCCTGAGACAGTACCATACGTCCTCCGGTACATTGTAATATCGCCTTATTTTTCCATCAGTCAACAATCTAATCTCCAAAATCGCCTTTAACGGATCATAACCCATTGATTCAATGAGTGAACTATAAAAGCTAATGTGATTAATTGTCTTGCCCTCCATTAGATTTTTTATCAGATAGTCGTATATTCTCTCGTCTTTTTCCATATTCTTTTCCACTCAGCCTAAAAGTCAAAGACGAAAGCGCCGCTGTTGTTTTCCGTTTCCGTGTAACCATCTACATCTCCGTAATGTACACAGAGAATACGGTAAGTTGCGCCTCTTTCAGCATTGGCGTATAAAATATTTATTCCCATTGTTCCACAATTATAGGATTCACCTCCGCTACAAACAGCTACTGTTGACCAAATGCCAAGCCAGTTCTTTTTCTGGACTTTAATATCTTTTACACCTACCACAGACCCAGTTCCTACGACTCCGGAAGAGATTCCAATGTGCATCCCCTCGTCATCTCCGGTAACACTAATAATACAATTTGCCAGCATGGTATAAGGATTGGTTCCTGAAGGTAGATTAATTTCATCCACTATAGTCGCTTCCAGAACTTCTATCCCTTCTTCAGCGATCTCTGCTGTTCTCTCCACACCTGACGCAAAACTGGTAAAACCTATGCTTCCAGTTAAAAATACTGCCGCAACCATTCCGTACAGAAACTGTCGTCCTACTTTTGTTACTTTTTTCATTCTTTTCATTCCTCTTTTCTCCTTAGTATAAGTTTTGAAGGATCTCTCTTTCTCCTTTCCCATAAAACTTGATCTCAAATTATCCTTCTACTTATACATGACTTGAGAACGCATTTTATTACACAAAAATTTAAATTTTTTAAATTTTTTCCAAATATAATTCTATTAAGTTTTTTAGTTCATCCAAATTATCACGTCCTTGTATATAATATTGAAATCTCTCCCCAAAAAAACAAGCCGCAAAATATGTCTTTCCACTTGTTTCTATCTTATTATAAATATCTATCTGATTCCCTCCAATTTCAACACTCTCCAAATAATTATAATCTGCATACTTTTCTCTGTTAAGTGATAATTTATCCAGGTATATCCACACTCCAACGACAATCTCTTGCGCCGAGCTTTCCAACAAGTAATGACTGGCAACATGTCTTCTATTGTCAAGCTCACTTGCCTCATAATATTGCCATTCATATTCCTCCGGTATTTCAATTTCAGCTTCGACCGTTAACCAGTCTTGTGCCCACTCAGGCATTTCTTCCCTATCATAATAAACAGTTTGTGTCTTTTCCGCACTGCCATCCAAACCCTCCGGCGATGTAATCATCTGTGTTCCCGAATCGTCCCGGTTCAGCCAGAAGAAGAAATCCTCGTCATGTCTGGCTATGGTCTGAACCGTATTTCCCACCACAAGAATCATCAGAATCAGCACTGCCGCCACAAGAATTTTATGGCGGGAAACAACCCCTGAAACCCTGCCGATCTTCCTCTGCAGACATCCCGGCGTCTGAACCGGCCTCTGTGCTATTTTCTCATCCAAAGCACATGACATGTTGCTTATGGAACCTGCTGTCCCCAAATTGATAGTTCCTCCGGTAATTTTCTTCGATTTCCCGGTTCCCGCAAATTCTCCTGCCCCTTTTATGACGGAACCTCCCACACCACTACCTTGTCCGGGTCCTTCCGTATCCTTTTCCGTATCTGCCGTCATTTCTCCTGCCCGCACATCTCCGTGTATTTCCGCAGTCATATTCCGGCAGCTCCCTGCCTTGCTCTCCACTGCCGAATCCCCGTAACACTCCGCCGGCTTTCCCGGAAGCATACAGTCCTCCACCGGCAGAAGTTCCTGTCCTTTATCTGCCATCTCCAGAAACCGCTGCCATGCTTCTTTCTTAGGTGGAACAATCCCTTCTTCCAGCGGTTCACAAGTGTCCAGAAGATAAAGAATCGATTCCACCGCTTTCACATCATATTCACTCTCCGATGCATATAAGGTATACCAGTCCAGTCGTTCCTTTAAATTACTTTCCAGTAATTCCTTTCTTTTGCTTTCCTGCATTTTTTACCATTTGTCCTTCCTAGCGTTCTATCTTGTCACGCAACTTTTTCTTCAGGCGAGACAGACGTACTCTCATATTATTTTCAGTAATATTATAGGCTTCTGCCAGCTCTGCAATCGTCGCGCCATACAAATAATACTTTTTGATCAGCATCCATTCCTCATCACTTACCATGGCCAGTGCCGTCAGTTCCAGTTCAATTTTTTCATAACTGTTTTCAGTCACCGCAAGATCCGGGCATTCTTCCTCCAGAGGTTCTGTTGCCCAGCGTCCCATCCTTCTGAACAATTCATGCATTTTATTCTTTGCTGTCACCATCAGCCATAACTTAGGTTCCTGATACTCCAGAAATGCCTTTCCTTTTTTCAAAGCCGCAAAAAATGTATCATGCGTTAAATCTTCTGCCATCTGCTTGTTCGGAATCCTGCGATATACAAATTTAAATATGTCGTCAAAATGTGCTTCATAAACTTCAGCAAGCTCACCGACTCTGATTCCCATTGGTTCATTCCCTTTCATCTTTTGTTCTGCCGTCCCCCCCATACTGCCTTTTAAGTTCCAGATTTAAGTTTCTTCACATCTAATTTAACATTATTTTCCGCGAAATTAAGGCTAATTTAGATATCCTGAAAAATATTTTTAAAAATTCATGGACTCTAATTTTCTTGCAGAAACCGTCTCCGTATATTATAATATTTACGGTTCCGGTTCATCTGCTGCCTTTGATTCCGGGCAGCATTTGCGCCGTTTACAACACAATAAAGAAAGGATAGCTGCGGCAAAGGAAACATAATATGAGTTTTGAATTTATAAAAAAACTGCCCACACCTGCTGAAATACGGGAAGAATATACCTTTCCCAGAGAACTTGCGGAAATAAAACAGTCCCGGGACCTGCAGATCAGGGATGTCATCACCGGAAAAAGCAATAAATTCCTTGTGATCATAGGCCCTTGTTCCGCAGACAATGAAGATTCTGTCTGCGACTATATCAACCGTCTGGCAAAAGTAAATGATAAAGTGAAGGATAAGCTGATTCTGATTCCCAGAATCTACACCAACAAACCCCGTACCACCGGGGAAGGATATAAGGGAATCGTACATCAGCCTGACCCGGAAAAACAGCCCGACTTTCTCACCGGCCTCATCGCAATGCGGAAAATGCACATCCGGGCCGTGGCAGAATCCGGCCTGACCGCGGCAGATGAAATGCTTTATCCCGAGAACTGGCGATATATTTCCGACATACTGTCTTATGTGGCCATTGGGGCACGTTCTGTAGAGGACCAGCAGCATCGTCTGACCGCCAGCGGCTTCGACGTGGCCGCCGGCATGAAAAATCCAATGAGCGGCGATTTGTCCGTAATGCTGAATTCCGTGTATGCCGCCCAGCATCCCCATTCCTTCATCTATAGGGGCTGGGAAGTTTCCACCACAGGAAACGAGCTGACACACACCGTTCTCCGGGGCGCCGTAAACAAGCACGGCAACAATGTCCCCAATTATCACTATGAAGATTTGAATTTACTTTTGGAGATGTATGGAAAAATGGACCTGCTCAATCCTGCCTGTGTCATCGATGCCAACCATTCCAATTCCGGCAAACAGTTTGAGCAGCAGATCCGCATTACCAAGGAAGTCATGCACAGCCGCAAGCTGAACCCGGACATTCACAGGCTGGTAAAAGGCGTCATGATCGAAAGTTATATCGAAGAGGGCTGCCAGCGAATCGGCGGCGGTGTTTACGGGAAATCCATCACGGACCCCTGCCTTGGCTGGAAAGACTCCGAACGGCTGATTTACGAGATTGCAGAGTACGAATAACCGGGCATTCTTGACGAAAACCCAATTTAGGAGTATGCTGAATAGGAACCCGGCTGACAAAGAAATTTTTAGAAAGCAGGCTGATCATTTTGCGGAAAATGGAATTCAAAATGGAACGAAAAGGGCTTATACAGACCGGACAAAAGATTACCGTGACAGAAGGGCTGCTTCCCAGCAATTATTATTACATTATAGACCCTTCTCTGGCCATGTCAGCCAATATTCCTTTCAGGCACAGACTCCAGAGCCATGAGGGCATCGTCACGGATATCATTGAGAATTCCAGGGGTTTTTATGTGACGGCAGAATTTGACGAACCAGATGTGGTCTAAATCAGCCCGCCGGAATCAAAGCCCCTGCTGCAAGTAACGGGGGATCAAACTTCCAACGTTGCAGAGCAGAAAGCGTCCAAAGGACACTTTGGTCTTTGATCCTCGCGGCATTCGCACGCTAATTAAAATTAGCAAGCTAATTAAAAATTCGCAAGCCAATTGAAAATTGGCTCTCATATCCATGCAGGCATGGCTATTTTCCTCATTACTCGCAGGAATACAATCCAGCGCCGGCATGGTCATCAGGTCCTGCAGACCCGAAACGGCAAAGCGGTTCAAAATCAAAAAGAAGAGAGGTATCATTATGTTGCAGAAAATTTCAACAGACAAGGCACCTGCAGCCATCGGCCCTTATTCGCAGGGTATTATTGTAAACGGAATGTTATTTGCCTCCGGCCAGATTCCCATCAATCCCGCCAACGGCAATATTGAGGGCGAAGATATCACGGCCCAGGCAGAGCTGGTCATGAAAAATGTAGGCGCCCTGCTGACAGAGGCCGGAACCTCCTATGCCAATGTGGTTAAGACTACTTGTTTCCTGGCAGACATGGGAGATTTTGCGGCATTCAACGAAGTATATGCCAAATATTTTACGGAAAAACCGGCGCGCAGCTGTGTAGCTGTAAAAACCCTTCCCAAGAATGTCCTCTGTGAAGTAGAAGTAATCGCCGCACTGTAAAAGGACTCCCGACGATGAATAATATTATACTGATCGGTATGCCGGGAGCAGGCAAAAGCACTGTGGGCGTGGTTTTGGCAAAACGTCTCGGCTACCGTTTTGTGGACTCGGACCTGGTCATTCAGGAAAAATATGACAAACTGCTTCATGAGCTGATTGCAGAAAACGGCGTGGAAGGTTTCTGGAAGATAGAAAACGACGTAAATGCGTCTTTGGTTCTACGGAAAAGCGTAGTCGCCACCGGCGGCAGTGTGATTTACGGCAGCCAGGCCATGGAACACCTGCGTCAAATAGGGACCGTCCTCTATCTGAAACTGCCCCTGGAGGAAATTGCTGACCGTCTTGGGGACCTGAACGCCCGGGGCGTAACGCTGATGCCGGGACAGACACTTGCTGATCTTTATGCGGAGCGTGTTCCCCTTTATGAAAAATATGCCCATAAAACCATTGACTGCCAAAAAAGGCCAATCCGTGAGATTGTACATACCATTGTATCCATGATTTAACCGGATTCCTTACATAATTTTCAGACTTTGGCACACACTAATATCAGTAATGATGGAAAGGAACAAGTCAGATGATGGATTATGTAAATGCCTTCTGGGTAGGCGGGCTGATATGTGCCCTGGTGCAGATTTTGATGGAAAAAACGAAGATGATGCCCGGCCGCATCATGGTTTTGCTGGTAGTGACCGGAGCAATCATCGGATTTTTTGGCTGGTATGAACCTTTTCAGGAATTCGCGGGAGCAGGCGCCAGCGTTCCCCTTCTGGGGTTCGGAAATGTGCTGATGAAAGGTGTCCGGGAGGCCGTTGATGAGCAGGGGCTTCTGGGTGTCTTCGCGGGAGGTTTCAGGGCCGGTGCGGTAGGAACCGCTGCCGCACTGATTTTCGGCTATCTGGCAAGCCTGGTTTTTAAGTCCAAAATGAAAAGCTGAAACGATTTACACTTCCTCAAACGGAATCCCTTTTCCTCCCAGATATTTCCTGACTGCTTTGTCCCATATGGCATCCGCTTCCCTGGATAACAGGAAAGTGTGGTAAGAAGTCCCTGTTGTGAGCACTGCCTTTGTGCCATCATATCGAATATTCAGCACCAGGGCCCTGATCTGGGAGGATTCCACACTGCAGGATTCTTTCTCCAGCAATGCCGCCGTTTTTTCCGGCATCAGATGTAATACAAAACGAAATGAGAGAGGGGTGCGCTTTCCTTTTATCAGGTCAAAGCACAGCCCTTTTAATTCTCTCCAGGGGCGGAACTCAAAATCCGTCTTCTCCCCGTCCCCATAAAAGTCATGATTCACATGTCCATCAATCGTAATCGTACTTGCAGTACTGATCACTGCTTCTTCCAGTAAAAAAATGTCAAAAGTATCTGATGCCAGAAGCTGGCTCATAAACTGTTTCATGGAAGTAATCTGTAAAGCAATCATAAATCTCTCTCCCGTATCCTGCGCCAAAATCTGTGCTCACGCCGGCCCTATCACCATATATGATATGTGTCCGGACGCAGGAGCATTTTCACTTCTCCGGATTTCCCCGCAGGTCCGGAGCGTGCCGGATCATTTCTTTCCGGCAGCTGTGCGTCACAGTTTTATCATGCATTTAATTTAGCACAAAACCATAATACATGCAACCAGAAAAACAGTTCCCGGAAGTCTTAGCGCATGTTATATTCCTCATAAAAGCATTTCCTTGCGGTTTCATCAACGGCCGCAAGTCTGGCATCCTCCAGCCTTCCTTCCAGCAAAAGCCTATTCATCAGCATCCCCATCATCGCCTCACCCTGTTCTATTCCTTGTTCCATTCCCTGCTTAATCCCTTTGCGGACTCCCTTTTTCTCCGCGTGTTTCTGCATATCCCGCACTGCTTTACACATGTCTGCAACCTCCTCGTTCTTTTCGTCCTGCGTGAACCGGATATGTTCCATAATGTCTCCTATGCTCGTACATACATCTATGACATTCACCGCGCTTCTGGGTATCCGGCTGAAATAATCCCTATTTTCCCGGATATAAGCCTCATATTCCCTCCCGGACCGCGTATGCTTCATAATTCCCAGCACATACTTCAGATCCGATTCCATGTTCTGTAGATCTTCTTCCGGTATATGCCGCATATGTATCAGATGAACCCGGTAATCCCCGAACAATTCCCGCACCTTCGCCGGCAGTTCCCCTATCCTAGTCATCTCTCCCAGCGACAGCGGTTCCTGCCAGACCTTCCCGCCCCAGTACAGTGTAAGGTTCAGCACCGGATCCAGACGGTCCGACTTTTTATAACGGTATTTAAAATCGTCCGCCCCTTCATAGGTTCCTCCCACAATTTTATTCTTTTCCTGAATTCTCTCAATCTGCCGTCCGTAAGCCTGACAGTCCAGTTCCATAAGGCGCCAGGGATAGATCAGATTGATACTGTCCTGATTTTCCAGCCCTAGTAAAAATACGTTTTTTCCTGCCCGGACCCGTTTTATCCCATCCCTTTGCCGAAACGAAAGTCTGTCCCCGGAATTCCGGACAGCATAAAACCCTTCCTCCTCTTGAAACTCCCAGTCCCCTGGTATTTTTTCTCCCAGGTAATACCCCAGCACGGCACGGATTCTGTCCGGCCTGCTCATGTACACATTCAGCGCATTATTGGGCTGTCCCATTCTCCCGCCTTTCCGCAGGGTATCACAACAGACCGGTTCTGTGCCGGACAAAACTGCTCTCCCTGCCTCTGTTTTTTGGTGTGATTTCAAGCAGGGAATTTCCGAAAAAACGAATGTCAGATGTCATAGCCCTGCGGACCTGCCGCAGATAGAATTTTCCTGCCTGCCGAATTTCATTTTGATGATGTGACTACTATAACACATTCAATGACATAATGCAATAAATGTTTTTTCGTTCATTTTTCGTGTTTTTCTAATTGCGTTTTACGTTTTCATACTATATAATGTACATGATACAAAATAACATCAGGATAAATGCGGCACAGTAAGGAGGACCTCCGTGAAGACCAGAAAAAACAGCCACGGTTACATAAATTATCTGATCATTGCTTCCATCAGTTTTATTGCATTGTATATCCGGTATCTGGGAAGAGATGTCATCAGCGGCGATTTTGAGGACTGCCTGAATTCCTGGTATCTGGAAGTCACCACCCCCGGCCCCGGCATTGATTCCCTGCTGGCATATACCGGTGATTATCCCATGCCCTATGCCTTTATGATCTGGCTTCTGGGAAAATTACCCATCCCTTTTCTATACAGCCTGAAAATGGTCAATACCTTATTTGACTTTATTATGGCAGTCCTCATCGGAAAAATCACCGCATATTTCAAACCCGAAAACAAAAACAGTTTCTGTCTCGGATATTGCATCACCCTGCTTTTGCCCAATGTAATCATCAACAGCGCTTTCTGGGGACAGTGTGACGGACTTTATACCATGTTTCTTTTTGCGGCTTTCTACTGCTGGCTGCAGAAAAAATACCCTGCCATGATGATAATGTTCGGTCTGGCATTTTCTTATAAACTGCAGTCCGTATTTCTTCTTCCGTTTGTGCTGATTGTCTATTGGCTGGAAAAAGAATTTTCTATCCTTCAGTTCCTGATCATTCCGGCCACCATGCTGGTCATGAACATACCGGCAGTCATTGCAGGATACTCTCCCGCCATCACCTTTACCAAATACATGGGGCAGGCAGGAGGATATCCCTGGCTGTACTATTTTTATCCGAATCTATGGTTTTTCTTTCAGGCCAGACCCTATTATCTGTTCAGTACGGGGGCCATCATGCTGGCTGTGACCGCACTGCTGATTTTTGTACTTCTGCTGGTAAAAAGGAATGTGATGCCCAGCCGTGCCAATGCTTTACATATCCTGCTGTGGACTGCCTATACCTGCGGATTCTTCCTGCCCTCCATGCATGAGCGTTATGGTTATTTCATGGAACTGACCGCCGTGATCATTGCCATTGTCAACATACGCCGCTTATGGCTTCCTCTCATCATGATCCTATGTACCCTTCCGAAATATCTGTATGCGGTGGGTGTGGGGGAAAATCCACTGTGGCTGCAAATGGCAGAGGCTATTGTGAATACACTGTTGTATTTGTCTTACACATGTCTTTTCTGGCAGAAGCTTTTCCGGAAGAAAGCCGAAAGCAGCGCCCGGATAAAGCAGCTTGCAGCCTAAACCAAAAGCAGGAAACTATATGTTCCGGGCACCTGTGACCGGATACAAAACTCCGGTTTGTGCACTGGCCGGGCCGGGCGGTATCGGAATCAAAGACCCCGCTGCAGGCAATAGGGTATCAGACTTGCAACGCTGCGCAACAGAAAGCGTCCAAAGGACACTTGGGTCTTTGACCCTCACGGCATTCGCAAGCCAATAAAAATTTGCAAGCCAATTAGAAATTCGCAAGGCAATTAAAAATTGGCAAGGCAATTAAAAATTGGCAAGGCAATTAAAAATTGGCTTTCATATCCATGCAGGCATGGCTATTTTCCTCATTGCCCGCGGGAATAAAGAAAGGAATCATATATGTATCGCTGGGAAAAAAAGATGATAGAATGGATAAACGGCAATATGATCTACATTGCCATTGGATTTGTAATGATTTCTGCCGCGTGGATGCGCATGGGCGGCCGGAATTATGTGGGCAATGATTATCATTTTGCCCTTTACGATATTCCGGGCAACTGCAATTCCCTGTTATTCCGGCGGCTCACGGATTTTTTTCTGTCCCGATTTGGCGATACTGCCATTATTTTATGGAAGCTTCTTGCCTACGCGGGAGATTTTACAGTCGCATTTTTTACCCTGGCCCTCTTGCGCCGGAAACATCAGAAAATCGGAGAAATGCGTACCTTTTTTATTCTGACAGTATGTCTGCTTTCCCCTGTATCACTGATTTACAGTGTGAGCGGCATGAAAATTGATTCCATCTGCATGAGTTTTGTGCTGGGCAGTATCCTGCTCTTCCGGAAAAATCTGTTGTCCCCCGCCGCCCTGGCACTATCCATGGCAGGTTTTCTTTCCCCCGCATACTGGCCTGTCAGTATCTTTCTGCTGGCCTGGATGATTGTAAATAAGGGGAATAAAAAGCGGTTTCCCGTTCAGGCTGCCATGGCAGTGTTTGTCATTTCCCTCTGTCTTATTTTGTCCATTTTTGCGGAAAACCAGGAAATCTCTGCAGGTTATTACTGGGGAAAGATTTTCATCATAAATCCCCCCACCGGTGAGAACTATGCCCATGCAGGTTTGTGGCTGCTGGGTATGTGCCGGATATACGGGTACTTTTTTGCCACCGGCCTGCTCCTTCTGTCCCTGACCCGAAAAAAACTGCGGATTCCCGCCCTGATTTTACAAATGGCAGTCATCATGTTCATGGGCTGGCAGCAAACCTCTTTCCTGGCACTGTAACCACGCAAACCAGCCCCTGTCCCCGCCTCCCTGCTATTTCAGCCAGCTTCCGCACCTTGCCCAAAATGTCCTCCGTAACAGAGTTCTCCTTCAGAAAGAGGCCATCTGTCTGCAATACTTTTTCAATTCCCCCTTCAAATATTCATATCTCAAACGCTTTTCTTCCTTCTCAAAATGGACTTCCCGAAGTTGTTCCGAATTATTCTCATAGTCAAGCTTCTCTTCGCCAAACTGCTCACTGGTCAGGTCAAACCTGCAGTCCCCTATTACATTGTAGCAATGGTAACTTCCACCCTCTCTGCGTATTCCATACACTTTGCCGCCAAAAATGTCTTGTGCCAAAAACGCAGTGATGGAGCACTGCCCCAACGTCCTATTCTCTTTTGTCCAGCTGCTTCGCATTCTGGGCGCACAAGTATCTGCGCACCAGATTTCCCATAACGCACTATAAAGCTGCCGTGGATTGTGAATTCCCGGATATTCATTTGTAATGGCCTCCACATGGGAATTTTCCCACCCCCAGAATCGGTAATCTTCCATAAGTTTATCCTCTCTTTTCATGTTACATATTTTCACGCAAGAAATAATTTTCCAGGTATATGTTTCGGATTTAACAATACTGCCAATCCCGTCTGCCATTTTAGCAACACAGGAACATACTTCCAGTATACAGAAACGGTCCTGCCTTTTCAATAAAAATATACTATGGAGCTGCGCACAGAAAAAGGATATCGCCCTGTTGGAACGATATCCCATTAAATAACTGCCGGACAACGGTTTCTGTGTCTTTCGTTTACCTTCCGGCCGCGTTTTCATTTCCCCTGCCGGACAACGCCAGATTCTCAATGCCATTCCCCGGCAATTCCCTGCCCCGGGATTCTCCGCTTACTCTGTTTTGGCCTCTTCTGCCGCCGTCTCCTCCGCTGCCTCTGTTACGGATTCCTCCGTTCCACCGGCAGTTTCCTGGATTTTCGCCTCCTCTGTCGTGTCACCGGCAGATTCCTGGGTTTCTGTCTCTGTTTTCACTTCAACCGTCACCTCCACCGTTGTCTCGCCTTCTGCCTTCTCCTCTGCCACGGTGAAGTCCGCATCCACTACCACTTCGTCTGCCCCGGCGGGTTCCGGTGTCTTAATCACAATGGCTGTACCGCACTTGTCACAGAATTTGCTGGCTCTGGATACTTCTGCCCCGCATCCCGGACAAATACTGATATTCTTCAGCTCATGAATCTTCTCTGTATTTTCTTCGATGGACGCTTTCAGTTCAGCCACCTTCACTGCCCAGTCCGCCACGGACTCATCTTCCAGCAAAAGGCCTTTCTCCAGGACATACCTGCCCACTTCCGTCTGGATATTTTTTATATCCTGGTTCAGCGAACCGATTTCCAGATTCAGCTTTGTAACCCCGGCTACTTCCTTACTCTTGGAAATCGCGTTCTGTGTCATTCTGTTTAATTTTTCACTAAAACTTGCCATCTTTTCTACCTCTCTCTTTCTCTATTTTATGTATGCAACCAACAGCTATTATGGTTGCATTACTATCTCACATTATATCATACCTTCTGCCACTTTAAAAGCCCCTGAAAAATAACATTTCTTAAATTTCACCAAAATTTGTCGGAATTTATTCTAAAGACTCAATCACCAGTGCATGTGCAATGCCGGGAACACTCATTCCCTCATTGAAACTGGTCTTGCTCAGCAATGCCCCCGTGGGCATAAAGAGAACTTTTTTCCAGTTTTTTTCCTGGAGCTGTTTTAAAATATAGGCCGACAGTGTCACCGCACTGCAGCCGCAGCCGCTCCCCCCGGCATGGGTATCCTGGGACTGGGCATCGAAAATTTCCAGCCCGCAGTCCATATGTCTGTCCGAAATATCATATCCCCTGTCACAAAGCAGATCCGTCAGAACCCTCTGTCCTACCTTGCCCAGGTCTCCTGTAATAATCTTGTCATATTCTTCCGGCCGGCTGGAAAAATCGGCAAAATGCTGTTCCAGCGTATCCGCCGCGGCAGGTGCCATACAGGCTCCCATATTCATGGAATCTTTCAATCCATAATCCACAATCTTCCCCACGGTCATACCGGTGATTCTGGCTCTTGCCTTCTGCACTCCGCTTCCCGAGTATGCCCCCAGCACAAAAGCTCCGCTGCCGGTAACTGTCCAGGTGGCCGAGAGAGGTCTCTGATTCCCATATTCCAGCGGAAAGCGAAATTCTTTTTCCGCGCTGGCAAAATGGCTGGACGTGACACAGACGCACTTTTCGGCAAAGCCTCCTGCAATGCTCATGGTTCCCAGAGTCAATGTCTCCCCGCAGGTGGAGCAGGCGCCGTATACCCCGAACATCGGCATTTTATAGGAAGAAACGCCAAAAGAAGAAGCCATGGACTGTCCCAGCAGGTCCCCTGCAAAAATATAGGATATCTCTTCCGGCCGAAGATCTGCTTTCTGAAGCGCCAGCCCCACGGCCTCTTTCTGCAGGGTACTCTCCGCTTCCTCCCAGGTCTTGCCGCCAAACATATCATCATTGCCTATTTTGTCAAATAACAGCCCCATCGGCCCCTGTCCCTCCTTGGTGCCCACAATACTGGCGCTGTTTAAAATGTATACGGGATACTCCGGCTTGATACTGGCCCTGCCCAATTTCTGATTCATAGATTTTCCTCCGGTTTCTAAGATTCATAGCAACTCTTATTATCTCCATGGAAGAAAAATCTATACCTTTTTGTCCCGGAACCGGTAAACACACTTGTCACATATCACTCTTCTACTACATTCATCAGGCTTGTCACCACATACAGCACCTGCCCGTTATATTCTACCCTGGACCAGCCGGAATCCGTGCTGTAACCCGTTCTGTGGACTTTTTCCCCATTGTTCAGCTGACAGTTTACGGTGCTTTCTCCTTCCGTCGTGCTCGGCTCCGTTCGGAGATTGACATATTCTTTGGGTGAAATCCAGTCATCACAGTTTGAAAAAATGATGATCCTGCCGCTGATGGTACTGACCCGGTTGGGATCCGATGGCTGTACCGGCGGCTTATAATCCAGATCCGTGGTCAGATACTGCGTCACCGCATATAAGGTTTCCCCGCCGTATTCCACTTTTGACCAGCCCGTATCCTGATTGATGCCGGTTCTGGTCAATACCTCCCCGTTCTGGCACTGCACTACAATATCTGCTTCATTGGCAGTAGACGGAACCGACCGCAGATTCACCACGTCCTTCGGAGTCACGGATTCTTTTAATTCCGTAAATCCCATAGAAGCAGTCCCCGAGATGACTTCACCGGGCGGTTCGTCACTTTCTCCCTGTCCGGATTGATCCGTGCCCGCAGTTCCGTTTTCCTCCTCTGTTCCCGGATCGTCGGCGGGTATGGAACTCTCTTCCGGTTCCTCCGTTTGTTCCGGGGCCGGTTCTGTTCCGGATTCCGTACCGGGCTCCGGGTCCATGGTGCCGCTCTCCTGGGTCATAACCTGATCCTGCCCGCTTTCTTCCGGTTTATCCGGATGGGTAAAATACCACAAAATACCACAAATTATTGCCGCGAGCACTGCCAGTCCCAGAAAAGTAAGTGCCGTTATCCAGGGGCTTGTGGGTTCTGCTTCTTCCTCCCATTCCTCATCATCATTTTCAAAATCTGCTTCGTATTCCGGCTCCTGCGGCTTTCTTTTCCCTCTACGGCTACGGGAAGGCGCCTGTCCTGGCTCTTCCAAGTCCGCTTCCCCTCTATGTCTGCGGTCTGGCGCGGAAACCTCCTGACCCGGCTCGTCCAGGTCCGCTTCCCCTCTATGTCTGCGGCCGGACGCGGAAACCTCCTGACCCGGCTCGTCCAAGTCCGCTTCCTCCCCCGGTTCAAATTCCAGCAGTTCTTCCTTTTGGCGGACAAGTCTCAGGCCGCTGGAATGGATCCTTTTTTCTTTGTCCTTCTCTTTCACTTGTAACCCCCGCTTTCCGTATTTTCACACGGGGCAAACTTTCCGGCCCTTGACCCAAAGCCGCACTATGCCCCATATTTTTCCTTCTGTGCACGTATCAGTTCCGCATCTTCAAAGTAATTAATCCGCATGGCGCTTTTTACCTCTGCCAAAGTCTGTGCCGCCACCTCCCGGGCCTCCTCACTGCCTTTTCTCAAAATATCATAGAGAGCCGGTATATCCTTTTCCATCTCTTTTCTTCGTGTGCGGATTGGCTCCAATAATTCCTGCATAATCTGATTCAGGAATTTCTTCACTTTCACATCCCCCAGACCGCCTCTCTGATAATGGGCTTTCAGTTCGTCCAGGTTTGCATAATCCGGCAGATATCTTCCAAAATGCTCCTCCCTGCAGAAGGCATCCAGATAGGTAAATACCGTATTGCCTTCCAGATGTCCGGGATCACTGACCTGGAGATGCAGAGGATCCGTAAACATGCTCATGATCTTGGTGCGCACTTCATCTGCCGTATCCGCCAGATAGATACAGTTGCCCAGGGACTTGCTCATCTTTGCCTTGCCGTCTATGCCCGGCAGCCTTCTGCAGGCCTCTCTTTCCTGTAAAAGAGCTGCCGGCTCCACCAGCACCGGCGCATAAACCGTATTAAATTTATGCACAATCTCCCTGGTCTGTTCGATCATGGGCAGCTGGTCATCCCCAACCGGGACAGTGGTAGCCTTAAATGCCGTGATATCCGCCGCCTGACTGATGGGATAGGTAAAAAATCCCACCGGTATGCTGGATTCAAAATTACGCATCTGTATCTCACTTTTCACCGTTGGATTTCTCTGCAGCCTGGCTACGGTCACAAGATCCATATAGTAAAAAGTCAGTTCGCACAATTCCGGAATCTGGGACTGAATCAGCAATGTGGACTTTTCCGGATCCAGTCCGCAGGAAATATAATCCAGTGCAACCTCTATGATATTTTGACGAACTTTCTCCGGATTTTCGATATTGTCCGTGAGGGCCTGGGCATCCGCAACCATGATAAAAATCTTCTGATATTCTCCTGAATTCTGCAGTTCCACCCGTCTCTGCAGCGACCCGATATAATGCCCCACATGGAGCCTGCCCGTAGGCCTGTCTCCTGTCAGGATGATTTTTTCTGTCCTTTGGTTTTCCATCTTCTTTTCTCCTCCATTCAGTCCTGGCTGGTACAGCGTCTCACTTTTCGTATGGATAGCATTTCATGCTATCCATACGGCCATTCGGCCTCTTTGTTTCCGCAATATGGTCCTACATTCATATTTCAGACCAATTCTTCTTTTCCCGAATAAAATCTTATATGGACAGCCATTCGGCCTCTTCCTTTCATGAATAAGGTCATTATACCATGATTCCAGACCAATCATGGTATTTATGGCCATTCGGCCTCTTCATGCCATGAATATGGAAACATTATACTATGATTCTGTGCGCCACTGCGCACATGGAATCACAAGTCGAAACAACGTCCTTCTGTTTCGATATGATACCATGATTTCAAACCAATCATGGTATTCATGGCCATTCGGCCTCTTCATGCCACAAATATGGACTTATTATACCATGGTTCTGTGCGCCACTGCGCACATGGAATCACAAGTCGAAACAACGTCCTTCTATTTCGATATTATACCATGATTTCAAACCAATCATGGTATTTATGGCCATTCGGCCTCTTCCTGCCATGAATATGGAAACATTATACCATGTTCTCAAGTCCCGGGCAAACTTTTATTTTTCATAATTGGGAACAATTCCGGGCACAAAGTTTCTGTCGCTGCTTTTCTCATTCCTGCCGGGCCGCCAGCGCACCAGAACAGCCACTTCATGGGCAAACAGGGGCGCTGCCGCCAGGATTCCCAGACGCATCCACTCTCTGCCCGACAAGGGTGATGTGCCGAAGGCCTGCACCAGAAACGGAACCTCCGTCACTGCAAACTGCAGCAGAAACCCGCAGGCACAGGCAAGGATCATCAGTTTGTTTTCCAAATGGTTCATACGGAAAAAAGATTTCTGGGTATCCCTCATCCCTACCGCATGAAATAGCTGGGACATTCCCAGGACCGTAAAGGCATAGGTCTGGGCCTTGGAAAGCACGGAAATATTTTTCAAAATCTCTGTCAGGTTTCCCAGGTTCACTGCCAGCCCGTTGACCCGCAGCAGGGCATAGGGCAGCATCAAAAACGCCGTCAGACTCACTGCTGCAATCAATGCCCCGTAAAGACAGGTGCAGGCCAGTCCCCCTCTGGCAAACAGACTCTCCTTCGCCTTCCTGGGCTTTTGTCTCATCAGGATTCTCCCGTCATTCTTATCCACCCCCAGGGCCAGCGCCGGAAGGGAATCCGTGATCAGGTTAATCCAGAGAATATGGCTTGACTTCAGGGGTGACGCCATGCCGCATATGACTGCCAGAAACATGGTGATAATCTCTCCCAGGTTGGAAGACAGCAAAAAGATTACCGACTTTCTGATATTTTCATAAACCCCCCGCCCCTCCTCGATGGCGCGTCTTATGGTGGCAAAATTGTCGTCCGTCAGTATCATATCCGATGCCTGCCTTGCCACATCCGTCCCCGACATGCCCATGGCGATGCCGATATCTGCCTTTTTCAGGGAAGGCGCATCATTTACGCCATCTCCCGTCATGGCAACGATCTCACCCCTTTGTCTGAATCCGTCCACAATACGCACTTTCTGGGCAGGGGAAACCCTGGCAAACACCCTCAGTTCTTCCAGTCGTCCGGCAAATTCCTCATCGGAAAGATGACTCATGGTCTCTCCCGTCATACATTGTTCCGGGCGCTGCGCAATTCCAAGCTGTCTGCCAATGGCAAAAGCGGTATCCACATGGTCCCCTGTGATCATGATGGTTCTCACGCCTGCCTCCTTAAAATCGGCCACTGCCCTGGCAGCCTCCGGTCTCGCCGGATCCCGCATTCCCACCATGCCCAGAAAGGTCAGGTTCTCCTCCTGCGCCTTCACGGCGTTTCTTCTCATGGCCACTGCCAGAGTGCGCAGCGCCTCCCCCGACATCTCTTCCATGGCCGCCTTCAGCCGTCTGCGGTGAAAGTCGTTCATGCGCACCGGACCGCTCTCCGTGAGAATTTCCGTGCAGCATTTCAGCACTTCATCCGGCGCTCCCTTTGTATAGGATATCATTCCTCCCGTGCCCGTTCCATGAAGCGTGGTCATCATCTTACGGTCGGAATCAAAAGAAAGTTCATCTCTCCTGGGCATCTGCCCCTCCAGCTCCTCTTTCCGGATTCCCAGCCCCAGGGCCAAATCCAGCAGCGCTGTCTCCGTGGGATCTCCCATCCGGTTTTCCTGGTCTATGGAAGCGTCATTGCAGAGTGTCATCCCCCGGAAAAAGTCAGGGCACAGACTCAGGTCGCACTCGGCTGTTTTCCGTATCCTGCCGCCCAGCCAGCATTTTTCTGCCGTCATACGGTTCTGGGTCAGGGTTCCGGTTTTGTCCGAGCACACCACGCTCACCGCCCCCAGGGTCTCCACCGACGGCAGACGCCTGACAATGGTGTTCACCTTCACCATGCGGGTGACGCTCAGCGCCAGACAGATGGTCACCACCGCTGGAAGTCCTTCGGGCACGGCCGCCACTGCCAGCGAAATCGCCGTGATCAGCATCTCCGGCACATTACGCCTCTGCATAACCGCTATGACAAACAATGCCGCGCACAGCAGAAGGCTCAGAAGGCTTAAAACCTTCCCCAGTTCCCCCAGGCGTCTCTGCAGGGGCGTCATTTCCTCTTTCGCCTCCGTGATCATGGCCGCAATCTGTCCCAGCTCCGTGTCCATCCCCACCGCTGTGACCACTCCCCGGCCCCTGCCGTAAGTGACTATGGTGGACATATAGGCCATGTTCCGCCTGTCCCCCGGGGGAAGCTCCCTTCCCTTTTCTCCCACAAATCCGGCATCCTTTTCCATGGGAAGGGATTCTCCGGTCAGGGCAGACTCTTCAATTTTTAAGTTGGAACTCTCTGTGAGCCTCATGTCGGCCGGAACCTGACAGCCCGCCTCCAGCAGAACCAGGTCTCCCTTCACCAGCTCGGCTGCCGGAATCTCCATACGCCTGCCCTCCCGGATGACACATGCCCTGGGACTGGTGAGTTTTTTCAGTGATTCCAGCGCCCTCCGTGCCTTCCCTTCCTGCAGCATTCCCACCAGAGCGTTCAGGGCCACCACCACGCCGATGATCACCGCGTCGCTGATCTCTTTCAGAAGCACGGAGACTGCCGCCGCCACGATCAGCACATAGATCAGAGGATCATTCAGCTGTTCCAGAAAAGACTCTATGGGTGTTTTTCTGCGCGGCGCTTTCATTTCGTTTCTTCCGTCCCGCCGAAGGCGTTCTCCCGCCTCCCGCAGCTTCAGCCCCGCATGTCCGTCACTTTTCAATTTATCCATGGTTTCCGCTACACTGTACTGTTCAAACACACAAAAACCTCCCGAAGCTTGTTTGCATTGAAATTCTATGCTTTCGGGAGGCAAAGTATGTCCATATTCTGTTGGAAAGCGGCTTGCCCGGAATGCTGGTCAGACTGTGAAAATCAGTTCCATCCCTCAGCACTCTTCCAGCATGGCCTGCAGCAGTATGATGTGATATTCCTCATCTTTTATAATCCTGCGCAGGACGGCATTCACACATTCGTCACTGATTCGGCTGATATGTGCCTTGTACTGGGCTATAGCCTCTTTTTCGGATTCGATATTTGCACACAGCATCCTTTTTTTATTCTGGGCCAGCGTCAGGCAGGCCGGTGTCCACATGACAGGTTTTCCGTTGGCCTGCCTCACCGAAAATTCCACCTCACCGCCCAGCAGGCAAATCAGTTCCCCCAGCTTCTGCAGGTGCATCATTTCTGCCATGGCGATTCCCAGTATGGTCCGCGCAAACCGGCAGTCCGTGAGACACATTCTGTTCTCGTTGTTGATATACTGCGTGATGGCGGACAGTTCCGACACCGAGCCGCAGTAATCATACTGAAGCATATCCGCATAGTCCCGATTCCTGCACATAACCTCAATGGGAGGATAGGGCAGTTCCAGAACCGCCGGCCTGATGCCGGACATGCTGCACTCATTCTTCAGGGTTTTCCTGGTTTTTTCCATAAATAATTTCCATCGGATATAAAGTTATCTCTACTATATGAAAATTCCGGTGAATCTGTGCGAAAAATCTGCTCTCCGTTCCGGTGTCCCTATGATTTTGCAGGTATGTCGCGGCATTCCCACAGCTGCCGAAAGGCAATGACCGGATACGATTCAGGCCCGCACCTGCCCGTTTCCGTAAATAATATATTTTGCGGTGGTAAGTTCTTTCAGTCCCATGGGCCCCCTGGCATGAAGCTTCTGGGTACTGATTCCGATCTCTGCACCGAAGCCGAACTCGCCGCCATCCGTAAAGCGGGTGGACGCGTTCACATACACCGCCGCCGCGTCAATTTCATCCAGAAAGCGCTGGGCATTTTCATAATCCTTTGTCACAATGGCCTCGGAATGGCCTGTATTGTACCGGTTGATATGGGCTATGGCTTCATCTATATTACGCACTACTTTTACCGATAAAATGTAATCCAGGTATTCCTTTCCCCAGTCTTCTTCCTGTGCCGGGACAATGGACTTATCCGCCGCCATGGCTTTTTCGTCTCCCCGCATCTCCACATTCTTTTCGGCCAGGCGGGCCGCTGCCAAAGGCAGAAAAGAGTCCGCCACAGCCTCGTGGACCACCAGGGACTCGCAGGCATTGCAGACGCCGATCCGCTGTGTCTTGGCATTCAGAAGAATTTCTGCCGCCATGTCCAGATCCGCCGATGCATCCACATAAATATGGCAGTTTCCCGTTCCGGTCTCAATCACCGGCACCGTGCTCTCCTGCACCACGGTGCGGATCAGCCCCGCGCCGCCCCGGGGAATCAGCACATCCACATATTCGTTCATCTTCATGAACCTGGCTGTCACCTGCCTGTCCTGGCTCTCAATAAGCTGTACCGCGCCGGCACAGACACCGCAGTCCGAAAGCGCCTTCTGCAGCACGGCCACAATGGCCCGGTTGGAGCAAAGCGCGTCGCTCCCCCCTTTCAGAATCACCGCGTTTCCGGCCTTAAAGCAAAGTCCGAAGGCATCTGCCGTCACGTTGGGGCGGGCCTCATAGATAATCCCCACCACTCCCAGGGGCACTCTCTTCCGACCTATCATCAGGCCGTTGGGGCGCTTATTCATGTGAAGGACCTCCCCCACCGGGTCTTCTGCCGCCGCCACCTGCAAAAGCCCTTCCGCCATGGACTCTATCCTTGTGCCATTCAGTGCCAGGCGGTCCAGCAGCCCCTGGGCCATTCCTTTTTCCCGGGCTGCCTCCATATCCTTTTCATTGGCCTCCAGCAGGGTAGTCTCCCACCGGACCAGATATTCTGCCGCCTTTTTCAGGACTTCATCCTTCCGGCCTCTTTCCAGGGTCCGCAAAACCTCCTCCGCTTCCTTTGCCTGTATTCCGATTTTTTTCAGCTCATCCATATTTAACCCCATTTCTGCGCGGTCTTTTGCGCAGATTGAAAATTTTCAATTTTCAATCTTCTTCCTTTATCTTATTCCCGCCGTCTCTTTTCCTGCAGCATATATCACTTTTCCCCGCCTGTTTTCCCGGATGCTGTTTCCGGTTCCGGAATCTTTTGTCCCCCATTGTCCCGGATTTCCCGGACTCATTCCAAAAAATCCTCCAGCCTGAAACTTTCCTCCGGATTTGCCAGGAAAAGCGTTCCCTTTCCCGCTCCCTCCAGCAGTTCATGCAGGATTCCCACATCCCTGCCGTTGGCAATGATCATGTCCGCCCCCGCCGCCGTGGCAATACCCGCACAGGACAGTTTCGTGGCCATACCGCCCGTCCCCACGCTGCTTCCTGCCCCTTTGCCCAGCAGCAGCATCTCCGGCGTCAGTTTTTCCACCGTATCAATAAACCGTGCATCCGGATTAGTGCGGGGATCATCGGTAAACAGTCCATCGATATCCGATAAAAGAATCAGCAGGTCAGCGCGAATCATTGCCGTCACAATGGCGGAAAGAGTGTCATTGTCACCGAATTGTTGCAGCTTCTGCATCTCATAGGTGGATATGGTGTCGTTTTCATTCACAACCGGAATCACCCCCAGCTCCAGAAGCTTTTCAAAAGTATTCCGGGCATTTTCCCGGTTGATGGGATTCTGCATGGTATTCTTGGTCATCAGGATCTGGGATGCCACATGATTGTATTCCGCAAAAAGATTCTGGTACATGCCCATCAGCCTGGCCTGGCCCACGGAGGCACATGCCTGCTTCAGGGAAATCTCCCCGGGCCGTTTTGTCAGTCCCAGCGCCCTGGCCCCCACCGCAATGGCACCGGAACTCACCAGCACCACTTCAATCCCCCTGTTGCGGAAATCACACAGCTCCCGCACCAGCTTTTCCAGCTTGATCAGATTCAGTTCCCCCGTCTGTGCATGTGTCAGGGAAGAACTTCCTATCTTTACCACGATTCTCTTTTTATATTTTAGTCTCTCTCGATTCATACCTTATTCCTGTCCCTGTCCGCTTTCCTGCGGCACCCCGTAAGCGCCGCATCCCGGTTTCATCACAGCCGGCGCATTTTCCGGACTGTTGTCACGCTTTTCCTCCCCGTTACACAGCAGCAGTTTGGTGTACTCTTCCCTGGGATGGGAAAAAATTTCCTCCCTGTCCCCGATTTCAATGATCCTGCCTTCCTTCATGACCATGATCCGTCTGCACATCTTATAAACCACATTGATGTCATGGGAGATAAACAGACATGCCAGATGCATTTCCTGCTGCAGTTTCAGCAGCAGCTCCATAATCTGTGCCTGTATGGTCACATCCAGCGCCGATACCGGTTCATCTGCCACGATAAAACCCGGATTGGTGATCAGGGCCTGGGCAATGCTGACCCTCTGGCGCTGGCCTCCGCTGAGTTCCGATGGTTTCCTGTAAAAATACTTTTCCTCCATCCCCACCCGCTTCAGCATGTCATATGCCGCTGTTTCCATGTCTTTTTTTGTCATTGCCGCGGACTTGTCCAGGGCCCCTGCCGCCCTCAGCGGCTCCTGCAAAAGCCAGCCTATGGTTTTGGAGGGATTCAGGCTGCTGTAAGGATCCTGGAAGATCATCTGCGGCCGCAGACAGTGATGGACGATCTCCCCCTGTATATGCCGGTTCATGCCCAGTATGGCCTTGGAAAGGGATGTTTTGCCGCAGCCGCTCTCCCCCACCAGACCCAGGCTCTCCCCGGGATAAATTTCAAAATCCGCATCCTGCACCACAAACTGCCTTCTGTTCCGGAACAGAATATTCCGCAGGGAAAATCCTTTTCCTGCGTCCGCATCCTCCGTCCTGGGAATCAGTTTGTCGTTTCCATCCTGATAATAAACCCACAAGTCCCTGACCTGGAGCACCGGCGCCTCTTTTGTCCTCTCCGGCTCCGGGGTCTTTTCCCCGCCGTCCAGCCGGGATGGCACGGATTCCACCAGCCGCTTTGTGTATGCCTGCCTGGGATTTCCGAACACCTCTGCGGCAGGTCCCTCCTCCACCACTTCCCCGTCCTTCATCACTGCCACCTTATGGCAGAATCTCCGGGCCAGATGCAGATCATGGGTGATAAAAAGCATGGCATTGTTCTGTTTTTGATTGATGCGGCGCAGCAGTTCAATAATCTGGCTCTGAATGGTCACATCCAAGGCAGTGGTGGGCTCATCCGCCACAAGCAGCCTGGGGTGCAGAATCACCGCCATGGCGATCATGATCCGCTGGCGCATTCCCCCGGAAAGCTGGTGGGGATAACTGGCATAGACCCGCTCCGTGTCCCGCAGTCCCACCGCCTCAAAAGTTTCCAGCACACATTTCCTGATCTCCTCTTTCGTCATGCCGGTGTGAAGTCTCAGCATTTCCTCCACCTGCCTGCCCACTCTCTGGGTGGGGTTTAAGCTGGTCTGGGGTTCCTGGAACACCATGGACATTTTCGCCCCCTGGTACTTCCGGTAAAGGGCTTTGTCGCAGGGCTTTCCCGCCTCCCGCAGCACCACGTCATCAAACAGGATCCTCCCGCCGGTAATCCTGGCCGAATCTGCCGCAAGCCCCATCAGGGTCAGCGCCGTGACGGATTTTCCGGAACCGGACTCTCCCACCAGACCCAGTATTTCCCCGTCTGCCAAATCCAGACTTACGTTTTTTACCACTTCCGTCTCTCCGAAAGCAACCGACAAATTTTCAATCCGAATCATTCCTCACTCCGCCCTTCTCCGTATCCCCTCGCTGAACAGGGAAAAACCAAGCACCACCCACACTATGGTCAGCCCCGGCGCCATGGCATACCAGGGCGCGGACTGCAGATACCCCTGGGCATCCGACAGCATGTTTCCCAGACTGGCATCCGGCGGCTGCACACCTATTCCCAGATAGCTCATGCCGGATTCCGCCAGAATGGCATTGTTGAAACCGATCATCACCGACACCCAGAACACGGAAAAAATATTGGGCAGAATGTGGATAAAAAGGATACGGAATTTCCCTGCCCCCATCATCCTGGCCCTTTTGATGTAATCCGCGTCCCTGAGCCGGATAAATTCCCCCCGCACGATTCTCACATATCCCGGCACAAACACCAGCCCCAGGGAAATAATCACGTTCTGCCGGCCTGTGCCCAGAAGACTGATGATAACCAGCGTCAGCAGAATGCTGGGAAATCCGTTGAGGGCATCCGTGATACGCATGACAATCTCGTCTGCCACCCCTCCGAAATAGCCGGTGAAAGCGCCCAGCAGGATTCCCATGGCGCCGGAAAACAAAACCACAAGGCTGCTGACGCCGATGGTGGTGCCCAGTCCCTGCATGACCCTGGAAAAAATATCCCGTCCGAAATTATCGGTGCCGAAAATATGGCGCAGGGACGGCCCCGCAAAACGCTCAGATGCGGACATTGCCGTAGTGCTGTAAGGTGTCCAGAAAAACCCTGTCACTCCCAGCATTACGGCAATCCCCGTCATGATCATCCCCGCCACCAGATATTTATTCCATCTTTTTTTCAGATTCCCCGCATTCCCTGAACCTGTCTTTTTTCCTCTCGTCATTTCCCGCCCCCGTTCATAGGAACTGTTCCCAAATCCATACCTGCGGCAGATCCGCCTGTCTCCTGCGGCAAAAGGGTTCCTGCCCAGCTGCAGTCCGTTCCCTGCCCCCATGCCGTGCGCCCGGTTTCCTGCCTTATGAAATCCGCGGATCAATCACCTTGTATAATAAGTCCACCAGAAAATACACAAAAATCACCACAAAAGTAATATACAGAATCAAAATTTCCACCACGGGAAAATCCCTTGTGGATATGGAACTGATCAGCAGCCTTCCGATGCCCGGCAGTCCGAATACCTGCTCAATGACAATGCTGCCGGCCACGATCTCCGCCACAATCATTCCCAGGAATGTGATCACCGGCATCATGGCATTTCTCAGCACATGTCCGTACATGACACGTTTTTTTGTACAGCCTTTGCTGTACGCCGTCCGCACGTAGTCCAGCCCCAGTTCCGTCAGCATGGAATTGCGCAGAAATCTTGCCGTCATTGCGATCTTTGGCAGGGCTATGGACAATGCAGGAAATACCAGGTATCCCAGGAATCCCCAGAAATTGTCCTCATATCCCACATAAGCGCCCGGAGAAAATAAGTGGAACAAAATGCCGAATACATAAGTCACCAGAATTCCCAGAAAAAAAGAAGGCACCGCCATGGCCGTCTGGGTGATTACCCCCAGCGCGGCATCCAGAAAACGGCTGCCGCTCTTGGCCCAGGCCACGCCCAGCGGAATGGACACCGCCGCAATAAACACAAAGGACAGTACCGCCAGCCACAAAGTCACCGGCAGCTTGTCTCCGATGAGTTCTGCCACCGGCATCATCTCATTCATGTTTTTGGAATACCGGTAGCTGACGCCCAGGTCCCCCTGCAGTACTCCCGTAACCCACCTGCCGTAACGCACAAGGGGCGGATCATTGAATCCCAGTTCCTCCCGCAGCTGCGCCTCCCTCTCCGGGGTTGCCTCAGTGCCAAGTATGGATGCCACCACATCACCGGGAATAATCTGAAAAGCCAGGAATGCGGCAGCGGAAACAAGAAACAATGTCATAATGAGAGTCATGATTTTTTTACCTAAATATTTCACGCCGCCGTATCCTCCTATTTTAGTTCCGTCTCTCCGCTTTCAGTGCCCACTTTGGGGGAGGAATTTCATCTGCTCACCCCGCATCTGTAATTCCTCCCGGGCACTTCTCGCTTCGTGACTGTTTTTTTAGTTCCGTCATGCGCGTGCCCTTCGCGCTATTTACGCTTTCAGTGCCCCTGTCCTACTCCACAATCTGCACGGTACTCATGTCCTGCACGTAGACAGGGTAGAATTTATAGCCGGTCAGCCGTTTGCTGATAGCCGTCATATTGGCAGGCACCTGAAGGAACGCGCTTCCCGCCTCCTCGCACAGGATTTCCTGAAGCCTTGCGTAATATGCCGCTTTCTCCGTCAAATCCAGGCTCGCCTGGGCCTTTGCATAAGTCTCATCATATTCCGTATTGGCGAAATTGATGAAGTTCTTGCTGGAATCCGTCTGGAACCTGTTCAGCAGATATCCGGGCGTCATGTCGCAGGTAATCCCGCTGATGGTGGCCGCATACTGTCTGCCGTTATACACCTCTTCCAGCCATGTACTCCACTCCACCGCCTTGATGGTGGCATTGATGCCTGCCGCCTTCAGCTGTTCCACCACTACCTCCCCGGTCTGCATATGGAACTCATAATTGGAAGGAATGGCGATTTCCAGGTCGAAGCCATCTGCCAGCCCTGCCTCTGTCAGCAGTTCTTTGGCCTTTTCCACATTGGCTGTGGTACCGTAGGTGTCATTCAGATCCACATAATAGTCCTTCAGGGTGGGCAGCATGGCCGAACTGATCAGCGTACCGCTTCCCCCGCCTACAAAGTCATTGACCGCTTCCTTATCCAGCGCATACAGAATCGCCTGGCGCACCCGCACATCATCCAAAGGCGCCACAGCGTTATTCAGGAACAGCGCCTGCACCACATTGGAAGGGGACGCGATAACCTGATGGCTGTCCTTTAATGTCTGGGCCTGGGAATCCGTCAGATAGGCATACAGATCTATGGTGCCTCCCTGCAGCTCCATCAGCGCAGTATCCGCGCTGCCGGTGATCTTGAATTCCACCTGGTCCAGGCTGGGCAGTCCCTGCTGCCAGTAATCCGCAAATTTTGCCAGGACAATCCCTTCCTGGGGCTTGTAGGAGACATAAGAAAACGGTCCCGTACCGATAGGGTCTGCCCCTTCCTCCTCACCGCTGCCCGAGGGGATAATGGCTGCCACAAAACTGTATATCAGCTCTGTGTTTGCACTTCCTACCGTCACCTGAACCGTCTTTTCGTCAAGAATTTCGACTGCCTGTATCGTGCTCAGGGTGGAAATTAAGGGAGTGCCATCCAACAGTCCTGATACCCTCTCCAGAGAGTATTTCACATCCTCAGCAGTCACGGCATTGCCGTTATGGAACTTCACACCTTCCCGGAGGGTAAACGTGTATACCAGACCATCCTCCGAAACCGTGTAATCACTGGCAACCGCATTGACCAGATTGCCGTTTTCATCAGGCTTAACCAAGCCTTCAAAAATGTTAAATAAAATTTCCTTCGTTCCTGCCGCCGTCGCTTTATGAGGGTCAAGACTGTCAATATCCTGTTGTATTCCTACAACAACAGAGCCGCCATTGGTGTTTCCGGAAGCTTCCTGACCGGCATCTGCCGTCCCGGAACTGCTTTCCCCGGATCCATCTTCTGAAGTACTCTCTTCCTGGGGCGTGCTTTCTTCCCCGGAAGTGGAATCTTCCGAACCTGATGTGGACTCCATAGAGGAATTATCCCCCGAAGACTCTCCTGTGCCATCTGCGCATCCGCCCAGTACAGCCATTCCCAGAAGTGCCGTCAAAAGTAAACTGCATAGTTTCTTTTTCATACTCTTCTCCTCTTCGATTTATAAACCTCTCACTATTCAATTGTTTCCCTCATTGTATCATAGAATGTGGCAAATGCAAGTACTTTATTGAAAACATGAAAAAACTGTCACGGACCGGATCAGCCGCACCGGCCTTCCGGCTGGCTGCAATGGGACAATACGGCCCAATCATTGCAAGATTCTGTCAAAATGATGCAAAAATGTCGGAATTTTGACGTACCTTCTATGCATTGCGGCGGTAACATAAATCACAGATCAGGCAAGTAGGGAAACGCTCTTCTCCACTACTCGCCGGGCCGGGGCGCGTGCAGCTTTCGCTGCTAATTTCCTTACGCGCCCCTGCGCACAAAAAAGAAACACGGCCGCTGGCCGGAATCTTCCGGCAGAAGCGCAAAATCAAATCCCCTGCGGCATCTGGCACTGTAAAGCGCACGGGCTGACCGCGGAAATAACGGAGGCATCCATGATGAAAAAAACAACAAAACTGCTCTGCTTACTGTCCACCCTGATATTTCTTGGCCCATGGCTTTCCATGCCCGGAGTCCGCGCCGCCGAACCGGAAGACACTGCCCCGGATGACGGGGAAACTCTTCTGGCACCCTATTTTATCCTGCTGGATGAAGAGCTGTCCCTGGATACGTTTCCCTTAAAGTCCACCGACGTAACCGCCAATATAAACGGCATCATCGCCGAAATATATGTGGTCCAGACTTACGCCAATGAAGGGGATAAACCCATAAACGCCCGGTATGTGTTTCCCACCTCCCCGGACGTGACGGTGCACGGTATGACAATGGAGATCGGAAATCACATTGTCACTGCAAAAATCCGGGAAAAGGAAGAGGCAAAGGCAGAGTATGAGGAAGCCAGAAGTGAAGGAAAAAGCGCCTCCCTGCTGGAACAGAAACGTCCCAATGTATTTACCATGGACGTGGCCAATATTATGCCCGGGGATACTGCCCGCATCACCCTCCATTACACGGAGCTCATCGCCCCCCGGGACGGACTTTATGAATTTATCTTTCCCACAGTGTCCGGTCCCCGTTACGCTCCCCCGGAGCCGGTCCGGGAAGCGGAAGAATCTGATCCCTATTATAAATCCCTGCTCCGGAAAAACGAAAACCCTTCTGCCTCCCCCCTGAAAAGGCAGGACGAAGATCTGTGGGTTTCAAGCCCCTATCTTGCAGATGGGGAAACCCCGCCCGGAGAATATCATATTACCGTGAATCTCTCCACCGGCGTTCCCATAGGCGAAGTGACATGCAAATCCCATGAGATCCATGTGGACCAGACCGGGGAATCCACGGCTGCAGTCACCCTGGCCAACCCGGAAGATTATGCCGGAAACCGGGATTTTATCCTGAAATACCGTCTCACCGGGGACCAGGTGCAAAGCGGTCTGGTGCTCACCGAATCCGGGGACGAAAAATACTTTATGCTCACGGTGCAGCCTCCCCGGGATTTTACCACCGAAGACATCCCTCCCAGGGAGTACCTTTTTGTGCTGGACATCTCCGGCTCCATGTACGGCTATCCCCTGGATACCGCCAAAGCCCTGATCCGGGACCTGGTATCCCATTTAAAGGAAACGGACAAATTCAATCTGGTTCTGTTTTCCGATGATACCATAAAGCTGTCACCGGACTCCCTTTACGCCTCGGCAGAAAATGTCAGCCATGCCATGGAACTGATTGACCGGGAGGAGGGCGGCGGCGGAACCTCCATGATACCCGCACTGGAAGCTGCCATGGAAATTCCCCAGGATGAAAATACCGCCCGCAGCGTAGTCGTCATCACCGACGGTTATGTTTCCAATGAAAGCGACATCTTCGACCTGATCAGCCGGAATATGGATACCGCAGGCTTCTTCTCCTTCGGCATCGGCAGTTCCGTAAACAGTTACCTGGTCAACGGCATTGCCCGGCTGGGTCTCGGAGAGTCCTTTATCGTAACGGATTCGGAAGACGCCGCCGATTCCGCCGCCCGTTTCCGGACTTACATCGAATCCCCTCTGCTGACCGATGTAACGGTAGATTATGAAGGCTTTGACGTATATGATGTGGTCACTGCCACCCCTTCCATTCTATATGCCCAGAAACCCATTGTCCTGTTCGGAAAATGGAAAGGCCAGCCGTCCGGCACCATCACCTTGTCAGGCAAATCCGGAAACAGCGATTATGTGCAGGAAATCCCGGTTTCCGGCGTGACTGTGGACAAGGAAAACCAGGCCGTCCGCTACCTCTGGGCCCGGACAAAACTGGACCAGCTGGCCGGATACGGCAGTATCAGAAATGATGCTTCCGTAAAGGACGAAATCACCCGCATCGGGCTGGACTACAATATGACCACCCCCTACACATCTTTCGTGGCCGTCATAGATGAAGTGCGGAATCCGGAGAAAAAAAGCGCCAGTGTAGACCAGGCTTCCCCCCTGCCCCTGGGCGTGTCCAACCTGGCCGTAGGAGGCGGTTACCAGGCTTATTCGGAACCGGGAGGCATTCTGCTTCTGCTCACCGGAAGCGCCGTTCTGTTCCTTGTATTCCGGAAACGGCATAAAATGCCTTTTAACAGAAATGAAAAATGCAGCTGACAAGTCAAAACCCTGCAGCCAGCTGAAGGGGCATCAAACCTGCAGCGCTGCAAAGCTTATTATGACCCTGCGGCAATCGTCAAACGGATGCTTCTCATCTGCATGCCGATTGCCCGCAGGAATATAAGAGGTCCGGTATGAAATTACAGAAAAGAAGTTTGTATCTCTGCTATCTGACAGGACTCCTGCTTCTTCTGGGGTTAAAATTTTATTACAGCCGTTTCAGTGCAGACCAGCTGAGATGGATTCTGGCGCCCACCGCCAAATGGGTGACTGTTTTAAGCGGCATTCCCTTTTCTTATGAAAAAGGTGCGGGTTATGTAAATCATGACCTGCGCCTTCTTATCGCAGCCTCCTGCTCCGGTATCCAGTTTATGCTCATCACCTATGCCATGCTGGCCTTTACCTTTTTAAAGAAATTTACCGGCATCATAAAAGGTTTTCTCTGGATCCTGTGCAGCCTCCTGCTCTCCTATCCGCTCACCATCCTGATCAACGGCCTGCGCATTATCGCGGCCATCCACCTGCCCCGTTTTCTGGAAAGCCACGGTCTCCTTTTTTCCTTCCTGACGCCTGACCGGCTCCACACTGCCATAGGGACAATTGTCTATTTCCTGGCACTTTTGAACATTTATCAGCTTGCGGATTTTATTTTTCGGAAAGTCGGAAATAATTCCCGCAAACCCATGCCGGATACCGGGAATACCATTGCCCAGATTCTGGGCAAGTGTGCGGCCCCTGCATTCTGGTATTTTTTCATGGTGCTGGGTCTTCCCTTCCTGAACCATGCGTACGAAAAGGGCGGCTCCCGCTTTACCGCATTTGCCCTGCTCATTACCCTCTGCTGCGGAGCCGTTCTTCTGCTCCATGTGCTGGTATCCCTGCTGCGGAAAATATTCTGAACCGCAGACTTGACAAATGGATGACATAGTGTTATATTTTATTTAATAACACTATGTTATACATTTGGAAGGTTAAAAGATTGAAAATTGAAAATTTTCAATCCCAAGTTTGTGTCTGCGCGGCATCCACAAACTTGACATGCGCAAAAGGCCGCGCAGAAATGGGGTTAAACATGGTACAGCAAATATCCGATGCAGAACTTGAAATTATGAAAATCGTGTGGGGAAACCCGGAAAAAGTAACTCTATTCTCCTATATCATGGACGGACTTGCGGCCAGGGGTAAACCATGCCAGAAGAACACTCTGATTGTGCTGCTGTCGCGGCTGATGAACAAAGGCTTTTTAAGCGCCAGGAAAATCGGGCGCCGAAACGAATATACCACTCTCGTTTCAGAAACGGAATATCAGACGGCGCAGACGAAAAACTTCCTGGATAAAATCTACGAGGGAAGCGCAAAAGGGCTGGTTTCCAACCTGATTATGGGCGACTTGCTGGCAGACGGGGAATATGAAGAATTGAAACGGCTGCTGGAGAAAGGAAAAGGTCAGACATGAACACTGTTTTTAAAATATTCCTGTCAATGTCCTTTTCCGGAGGTTTGGTTATTCTGGCCCTGCTTTTGGGAAAACAATTTTTGAAAGACAAAATCAGCCGCCAGTGGCAGTATTACATTTGGCTTGTGGTAGTGTTGCGGCTGCTGCTCCCGTTCGGGCCAGAAATAAACTTACTGGGAAAGACCTATCAGGCCCTGGATCAGGCAATCACCCGGGACGGCCCTTTGCCGGCGCCGCAGCAGTCCCTGTCAGACACTCAGGGAAGCGTTCCTGTTCCTGCTGCCGGAACCGGGCACAACAAGGAAGACGGGAACAGCCCAATGGACGGTCCGGCAGCTGTCCACCCATTCCAGGATATTGAAACTTTGCTGACAAATCATGTCTGGCTGGTCTGGCCGGCGGTTGCAGTGGTCCTGCTGATACGAAAAATAACCATTTATCAGAGCTTTATACGGTATATCAAAGCCGGCGTGACCCCGATTTCTGACCTTGGAATGTTAGACCGGCTTTCCATGATTGCAGAACAGGCATCCGTAAAAAAACCGGTGGAGCTGTGTGTCAATCCCCTGATCTCTTCACCACTGCTGACCGGCTTTTTTAATCCATGCATCGTACTGCCGAATGCGTCTATTCCGGAAAAGGATTTTCAGTATATTGTCCTGCATGAACTAACACATTATAAGCGGCGGGATATCTATTACAAATGGCTGGTTCAGATTACAGTCTGTCTGCATTGGTTTAATCCGCTCGTACATCTTATGAGCCGGGAAATTACCAGGGCCTGCGAATTTTCCTGTGATGAAGCCGTCCTTGCCAGGGCAGGAAACCACAATGCGCAGGACTATGGGAAAACCCTGCTTGACGTCATGGCGGCCATCGGCAGATACCGGGAAAATCCCGGCGCTGTCTCTTTCAGTAAAAATAAACAGCTATTGAAAGCCAGGCTGGGAGCTATTATGAAATATAAAGAGCAGTCAATGGCGGTTAAGATTCTGACAGCCACACTGACTTTATGTGTGGTCCTGGGAGCATCCTTTGTGGGAATTTATACAATGGGAAATGCCGGTGCCTCTTCCCTCCCCAACAGGCCGCCGGACACATCCGGCAGCTCCCCGCTGTCGCCGGATATCAGCAGCGCCGCCGTAAAGGTACCGGAGACAACGGACATGGACCAGTATGATGAAGCCGGTGTAAAAACAATCCCCATCGATTTCAAAACCGTTGAAGCCAAAGAAGCCATCTTCCTTGGGGAATATACATTGTCCTTTGGAGACAAGATTTATTATGACATTTTGGCGGAAACCGGAAACGCAATGACCGTTTTTTTCGCAAGGGACAAAGAGAAAAACACATTCTACTGGGCTGCACATAATCAGCGGCAGCCGGACGGTCCGCTGAAATGTACCGCAGATTTTACCGTCGGGCCTCCGTCAACAAAACCCGGAACGTATAAATTGTACCTTCAGGCAGACGAAGGCGCATTGGGAAATGTAACGGGCAGTATTTCGATTGTAATGACAGATGCGTCCTGAATTCTTAAATGTAATATTCAGATACTGCCTTCCCTCTTTCAGCTCAGGATACCCTCCGTGCACAGGAACACACACAGAGGGTATCTTTCTGTCAAAATGTGATTTCTGACAGGTTCCCTCCTGCCCCGGGAAGTTTGCTGCGGCAGGCGGCAAGTTCCTCATCCGTGGGAATGTAATCGCTCATACTGCCATCATGGTATTTCTCATAAGAACTCATGTCAAAATACCCCGTACCGGTAAGGCCGAAGACAATTGTTTTCTCCTCACCATTCTCTCTGCACCTGACGGCTTCGTCAATGGCAGCCCGGATGGCATGGGAGCTTTCCGGTGCCGGCAGGATTCCTTCCACTCTGGCAAAATATTCCGCTGCCTCAAATACCTCTGTCTGTTTCACGCTTACGGCTTCCATCAGTCCCTGATGATACAGTTCGGACAGCGTGGAATTCATCCCGTGATATCGAAGCCCTCCTGCATGGCTGACGGAAGGAATGAAACCGCTGCCCAGGGTATACATTTTTGCAAGGGGGCAGACCATTCCCGTATCACAGAAGTCGTAAGCATACACCCCTCTGGTAAGGCTCGGGCAGGATGCCGGCTCCACCGCAATGATGCGGTAGTCCCTTTCACCCCGGAGCTTCTCCCCCATAAACGGCGCAATCAGGCCTCCCAGATTGGATCCTCCCCCGGCACAGCCGATAATGATGTCGGGCTTCACGCCGTATTTGTCCAGGGCAGCCTTTGTCTCCAGGCCGATAACCGACTGGTGCAGAAACACCTGGTTCAGCACACTGCCCAGAACATAACGATAGCCCTCACTGGACACAGCTTTTTCCACCGCCTCGGAGATGGCGCATCCAAGGCTTCCCGTAGTGCCCGGATACTCCGCATTGATTTTCCTGCCCACCCGGGTTTCCATGGAAGGCGAAGGTGTCACGGACGCGCCGTAGGTGCGCATCACTTCACGCCGGAAAGGCTTCTGTTCATAGGAACATTTTACCATATATACTTTACAGTCAAGGCCAAAGTAAGAACATGCCATGGAAAGAGCGGTGCCCCACTGACCGGCTCCGGTTTCCGTGGTCACACCCTTCAGCCCCTGTTTCTTTGCATAATAAGCCTGGGCAATGGCTGAATTCAGTTTGTGGCTGCCGCTGGTATTATTGCCTTCAAACTTGTAGTAAATTTTGGCCGGCGTGTCCAGCTTCTCCTCCAGGCAGTAGGCACGTACCAGCGGGGACGGACGGTACATCTTATAAAAATTCCGGATTTCCTCCGGGATTTCAAAGAATGCCGTGTCATGGTCCAGCTCCTGGGCAGTCAGCTCCTCACAGAACACGCCCGCAAGTTCTTCTGCCTGCACGGGGCGGTGCGTGGCAGGATTTAACAGCGGCGCCGGCTTCTGTTTCATATCGGCGCGCAGATTATACCATGCCTTCGGCATTTCGTTTTCGTCCAGATATATCTTATAGGGAATTTTTTCCGTCGTCATCGCGGTCTGCATTGTAGTTTCCATGATAATTACCTCCGTTTTGAAATGGGCAGTGTCTGATTTTCCAGTCCGTTCTCTTTTCCATACTCTCCGGGCTCCCTTCCGGGCGCCATCGTTTTGTCCGTAACATGTCATACTCCTCCTTCCGCAAAACCTTGTTGTATCCATGTAAACATGGATGTTTTCCTTACGCGCCCCTGCGCATAAAAAAAACGCCCCTGACAGAAGTATATTTTCTGTCAAGGACGAATACGTACCAAAATATAGTACAACACGATCCGCGGTGCCACCTTGATTCACGGTACAAGCCGTGCGCTTAGCAGGATACCAGCATATCCCCGGCATTTATACGCTTGCCTCCAGCGTCGCAGAATACTCTGTAAATCTCACATTTGACTGCGCCCTCCGCGGTCCATTTGACAACTTGTTTCCCACCCGGTTCTCAGCATCCCGGGCTCTCTGTAAAGGCATCATTGCCGTTATCTCCGCTTCAACGGTTTGAAGTATTAAATTTTTATATACTATATCACTATTCCGGGCCCATGTCAATAGTGCTGCAATCAGGCATGTCTATTTTCCTCATTGCGCTTCCTCATCGCTCGCGGGAATAAAACACATCAATAACCTTCTTTGCCGCTGTCACAAATGATTTCGGCGCCCTCCACATATTTCCGCTCCATCTGATGACGCAGCTTCCGGTTCTCCACAGTGTCAAAAATAATGGAGAAATCATAATCTTCCGGGTACAGTTCCTGCGCCGCAACCTGCAGTCTGACCCGCTTATGGTTGATCCAGATCTTCCTGCCGGGAAGCTGTACCCGCAGTACTCCCTGGTCATTCACAAGCTCGCACACAATACCGATCTTTTTGTCCGGATAAACCATCACACTGTCCCCTCTCCGGAACGCTCCCGCCTGCTTTTTCCAAGTTCTGGTCCTGGCCCTTTCTATGCCCGGCACAGCTTCTTTTTTCAGTCTGTCTTCCCGGAATTTCTTTTCTGTCCCGCTCTCCTCCCGGACACACTGTCCGTCTTCCCACAGGCATGTCCCTTCGCGCCATCGCTCCTCCGCAATCTGACGCCTGTCCGGAAAAGCGCTTTCCCGGCTGCCTTCCTTCCCATAAGCCTCCCTTGCGGCCCGCCGCAGCATAAAGTCCGGCATGCCCAGCCTCTGGGCAATATAGAAAGCACAGCTCTCCCCGGCCTCCCCGATCACCATCTGGTACAGAGGCTTCAGATTCTCCCGGTCAAAAGTCATCCGGGCATTGACAATCTTTTCCTCCTGATCCGCGTATGTTTTCACTTCCGGATAATGGGTGGTCACCAGAAACAGCGCCCCGCTCTTCTTCAGTTCCTCCAGAATGGCTATGGCAATCCCCATGCCTTCCACAGGGTCCGTGCCGGACCCGAGTTCATCCATAACCACCAGGCTCTCCGTGGTCACTTTCCGCAGAATATCCAGCACATTCACAATATGGGCCGAAAAGGTGGACAGATTTTCCGACAGATTCTGGCCGTCGCCGATATCGCAGAGAATGTTCCTGTTCATGCAGATTTCTGCCTCCTGGCAGGGAACATGCAGTCCGCACTGCGCCATCAGACAGCTCAGCGCCACGGTTTTGATGGCCACGGTCTTCCCTCCGGTGTTGGGTCCGGTTATCACAATACCGTTTACACCGTTTCCCAGGGAAAACTGCAGGGGCACACAGGTATCTTTGTCCATCAGGGGATGTCTTGCATTCTGCAGGAAAATCCGCCTTTCCCCGATGATCTTCGGTTCCCTGCCATCATAGCCCTCCGAGAGTTTTCCCTTGGAAAAAATAAAGTCCAGCTTTTCCATCATCCGGATATTCTGTGCCATGATCTCCCCATTCTCCGCAATCAAAGCGCTGAGTTCATACAGAATCCTCCGTACTTCGTTTTCCTCGTCCATCCGCAGTTCCTGCAGCTGTTCATAATACTTTGCCGATGCGGAAGGTTCTATAAACAGTGTGCTTCCCGTGGAGGATTTGTCGATCAGGATCCCGCTGATCCTGAATTTATATTCTTTTTTCACCGGAATGCACACATGTCCGTTCCGTATGGTGCTGAAATGGTCTGACATGCATTCTTTATTGGCCCGCATCACGCTCTCCGCCTTTTCCCGCATTTTGTCCTCCGACCGGAGGATGTCGCCCCGAAGGGATTTCAGCAATTTGGAAGCATTGTCCGATACCTGCTCGTTCCAGATCTGGTACCGCAGCTGCTCCCTCAGTTCTTCCAGCGGATCCAGGTTTTCCTCATACCAGGCCAGGGGGATCCCGTGGGCTTTTCCCCGTTCCAGATAATCTTTCAGCCGCTTCACCGCCACAAATGCCCCGGCCATCCGCTCCAGTTCCGGCGGTGTCAGGCACTGCCCCTTTTCCGCTACGGTGAGTATCTCCCGGATGCCCTCCAGGGAAACCAGCGGGGGTGTGCCGCATTTTTCCAGCATCTGCCGGCTTTCCGTGGTCTCCCGCAGCCTTGCGGCCAATTCCACTTCCGACAGAATCATACCGGTATCCTCTATGGATTTCCTGGCCGCTTCCGTCAGGGCGCATTCTGCCCATTTCTGTTTTATTTTGTCAAATTCCAGACTGATTTCCGTTTGTTTCATTTTTTTACCCCATTTCTGCGCGGCCTTTTGCGCATGTCAAGTTTGTGGATGCCGCGCAGACACAAACTTGGGATTGAAAGTTTTCAATTTTCAATCTTTTACCCCATTTCTTTCCGCCGATTCCGCTCCGGCTTCCATCTCATGAACTGGCACTATTATAATGCCGGATTCCTCTTTTCCATACAATTGCCGTGATCACACCGAATATACATACGATTCCGATTCCATGGGCAGCCGCCCCCGGACTCATCTCGCCGGTCAGCTCCTGAACCGGCAGCGTGGCCATAATCCCATAGGGCAGGATGCCATAGAAAATTACCTTGTAAATCCCGTAAAACGCGATTCCCGGCAGGTTCATACACAATTCCAGCCCCATTTCCTCCAACTGTTCCAGCCTGGCATTTGACACCAGATAAAAAGCCACGGAACGGATGATCACCTCCATCTCGTAATACAGCACAATCATCAGCGCCAGGAAAAAAAGATATCCCAAAAAGCGCCCTGCTGTCACCCGGATGTCTGCCAGCCCAAGTCCATAGGCAATAATTGCCGCGCTGAAAGCCAGCAGCGGAAGGGAACCCGGATTCATGCATTCGAAAGTAATACGAAACAGCGGGCTCACGGGTTTTGACAGATACAAGTCCATGGTCCCGCTTCTGATCTTCCACACAATTCCGTTCACTCCGAAAAAATACACCGTCATATTCACGGCATTTATCAGGGAAAAAGTGCCGATATACAAAATCATTTCCCCCCGGCCCCAGCTTCCGATCTGTTCCACATTGGCATAAATCGCATCAAATATCACCAGCTGGATGAAAAACAGGCTCCCATCCACAAAGAACGGGCCCCAAAAACCCAGTCGGAACATCATCAGGTTTTGAAACCTTATTTTCAGCAATACTTTCAACACCCTGAAAGTTTTCATGTAAGCTCCTTTCTGCCCGCACCGGTGGACATTGCGGCCTTCTGTGTCCGCCGGCAGGCAATCCATCTCCCGGGCCTCCCGGACGGCATACCATGTTCCTTCCGGCGGCCCTTTCCGGCTGTCAGTCATATTCCTGCCCCGTCATATTTTATACGGTATTTCCTCCATGTAATCATAATGGCTCCCTGCATCAGTACACACCAGGCCCCCAGAATGAAAATTCCTTTCACGGCTTCCTCCCGGCAGCGCCCCGTAAAAAGCATGGATGGCAGATATGTCACATAGTAAAAAGGCAGCAGCCTCATCCCGTCCACAATCCCTTCCGGAAACAGCGCCAGCGGAACGATACTGCCCGTCACCAGCGCGGTCAGATTGTCCTTTATCATCAAAAAGGTGCTGATCTCCTCATATTTCAGTGTCAGTATGCCCAGGAAAAAATTGAGCTGTACCATAAAGAAAAGTCCCAGAACCGTCATCAGCAGCCCGCACAGAAACACCGTGACGCTGTGGGTAAACACAAACTCAATCCGGAAAAGAAACACCCAGACCACTGCCGCCGCCAGGTCAAAAGCCAGGTAAAACAAAACCACCCCTGCTTCCATGGCAGTAAAGTATCCCTCCATACTCAGGGGAAGGACAATATAATTGGATATTGTGCCATTCCTGATTCTGGCGCTGATTTCCCCGCTGATGCCCTTTGACATCTCCAGCTGTGACAAAAAGGAACTGAAAATGTAATATGACAGCATCCCGTGAAACGTAAAGTCCGCCACCATGTTCCGCTCCCTGAAAATCATCCCCCACAGCAGCCAGGCAAACAAAACCTTTGACATGATAAACACCATATGAAACGCCACATCTGCCCGCCATACAAGCTGCGTCTTCAAATACGCACGCATGATCTCCCTGTATTTTCTCATTTTGCTCTCCGCTCTCCTCTTTCTTCAACGGTTTTCGGTATAAATCCGCTCCACCACCCTGCCTATTTCCTCCTCTTCCACCGTGATGTCCCTGGGATGGTATTTCATCAGCCTCTCCAAAAGCTCCCCGGACTTTTCCTTAGGTATCCGGATAATCTTTTTGTAAGCCCCATCCTCCAGGATCACCGCCTCTGCCGGCAGATCCGGCTGCACTGCCGGGTGGCTGAAGCTGACTGATACCTGCCGCTCTTTCTGGTACTTTTCAAAAAGATCCTCCGTGCCGCCATCATAGATTTTTGTTCCGTGACTGATGACCACGGAACGGTCACAGAGGGCCCTGATATCCTCCATATAGTGGGATGTGAGGATAACGGTAGTCCCATTCTCCCGATTGACCTTCCAGAGGAACTTGCGGATCTGTCCGGAAGCTATGGCATCCAGGCCAATGGTGGGTTCATCCAGGAACAAAATTCTGGGGTTATGGAGCAGCGCCGCCATCAGTTCCATTTTCATTCTCTCCCCCAGGGACAAGTTCCTGACCTGCACGTCAAGCAGCTCCTCCACCTGGAACAATTCCGCAAAATATGCCTTTGTCTCCTGAAACACATGCTCACTCAGCCCGTAGATCTCCTGAAACAGCCGCAGGGTATCATTTGTGGTCAGTTCAAAAAACAGCTGGCTCTTCTGCCCCATGACAATGGCGTACTGACGTTTAAAATCATTCTTTAAATCGTTTGGATAAAATCCCATCACACTGATCTCTCCCGCCGTGGGCGCGATAATGCCTGTAAGCATTTTTGTCAGTGTGGTTTTTCCTGCGCCGTTTGGCCCGATCAGACCCACAAATTCCCCTTCTTCCACCACCAGATCCAGCTCTTTCACAGCCTCCTTAATTTCATATTCCCTTTTTACCAGGCTCCGGATGCTTCCCCGCAGCCCTTCTCCCTTCAGGACCCTGCGATATGTTTTGGACAGTTTTCTTGTCTCAATGATGTTCACTTTCTTCCTCCTGTCGCTAAATGCAAAATAATTTCTGATATAATACTTCCTCCGGCTGCCCGTCAGCCTTTGCCGCCAGACTTCCTCCCGGTGCCCGCAGGCACAAAAAATGACCATGATGTCTGCCTCCCAGGGCATATTCCACCATAGTCACCATAAACACACAGCAAAATGCGCAGGACATGCATCCTGCCATGGCCTGCTGTCAGACGGACGGCAGCAAAATACTGCATCATAACCGAGCAGGGAAGATTCCTCTTCCCCTACCCGCCGCGCGGGGCACGTGTTGCTTTCGCTGCTGATTTCCCCACGCGCCCCTGTGCAGTCAAGTAGGGGAATGCTCTTCTCCTCTGCCTGCCGCGCGGGGCGCGTGTTGCGTCAGCAACAATTTTCAATATGCACCCGTACACCGCCTGGCGGCATAATTCCAAGTGCGAAGAGTCGCACTTTGTGCACGGGGCTGCGCACAAAAAAGCATGACCACACAGCCATGCTTCTCGCCCGTTCCTTCAGCCGGCAGCAAAAATAAAGCCTTCCTCATTTCTGCTGTCCTCTGTCATATTATGAATGATCGGAAATTGTTAAGCACCTGTTCAAACAGACATACCGACTGTTTTGTCGATATGAAGGTAGAAATTCCATCCGGGACGTACAAAAATTCATTCCCGCCCATATGTCCCACGAGGCATCTCCCCGGCAGAATATCCGCCTGGCAGACTCCCCCGGCACCTTTCCCGGAAACAAATTCAAAACTCCCTCTCCGGAATCCCTGCCTGGCAATATTTAGTTTGCCCTATCCTCTTTTCCCACAATGCTTAACATAAATCCTCCTTTATCTATTCTTTTCTCGCAAAACACTTTATTACCCTGCTATCCTACCACATGTATCGGGATAAGTCAACTGTCCCGGGAAACATTTTTCCTGTTTTCCGGTATAACCGTTCCCGCAAGTTTCAATGCTCTATCCTATGGGGGACGAAACCGTGGCCGCGGTATCGCGTGTTTCTTTACCCTGGACCGGGTAGTCTGGCATCTCCAAAACAGCCTTTACCGACTCCGGCAGCCGGATCGTGAGGGAAATCTACTGCGGCACCGAAGACAGCAGTTTTCTGATCTGGCAGGCTGAATGAAGACGCCCCTGAAAACGCCAGGTTTGGTATATTGTCAAGATTTTATCTTTTTCCCGTCAATAAATACATATTTTACATGAGTGGAAACTTCAAAGGGACAGCCGTCAGTGATAACAATATCCGCGTCTTTCCCCTCCTCCAGGGATCCCACCCTGTCCGCGATGCCCGCATGTATGGCGGGATTTATGGTGATAGCCTGCAGGGCGGCAAAGGGATCCATTCCGGCCTGCACTGCCAGCCCCGCACAGAGCGGCAGATATTCCTGGGGAATCACCGGGGAGTCCGTGATAATGGACACCCTGCAGCCTGCTGCCGCCAGCACACCGGGCGTTGTCCAGCTCTTGTTGCGCAGTTCGAATTTGGACGCGCTGGTGAGCGTGGGCCCCACTGCCAAAGGCACATTTTCCCCTGCCAGTTCTTCCACGATCAGATGCCCCTCCGTCACATGCTCCAGGGTTATTTTCAGATTAAATTCCCTGGCAATACGGAGAGCCGTAAAGATATCCTCCGTGGCATGTGCATGCGCCTTCAGGGGAATCTCCCTTTTCAGCACCGGAATCAGCGACTCCATCTTGATGTCAAAAGCAGGCTTTTTAGAGACATCCTCCCCGGCCGCCTCCTTTTTCTCCATGTATTCCCTGGCCTTGAACAATGTTTCCCGCAAAAGGGCTGCAGTGGTCATACGGCTGGAGTCTTTTTTGTCCCGGTACACCCTTTTGGGGTTTTCCCCGAAAGCACATTTCATGGCCACACCGTCCCGCACCACCATATCGTCCACTCTCCTGCCCACCGTCTTGATGGTGGTGAAAGTGCCTCCCAGCACATTGGCGCTGCCCGGCCCCACACAGACGCAGGTGACACCTGCCCCTGCTGCCATGGCAAAAGCGGGATCCATGGCTTTTACGCCGTCAAGCCCTCTCATCTGGGGACTTAAGATGTCATTCATCTCATTGTAGTCCATTCCCTCATAGCCGATGCCATAGCCATCCAGTCCGATATGTCCGTGGGCCTCCACAAAGCCCGGATATACCTGCAGTCCTTCCGCATCCACTATTTCCGTGCCCTCCGGAATCTCCAGATGCTCCCCCACGGCCCTGATTTTACCGTTCTCTACCAGAATATCTCCCCGGAACGGCTCTCTTGTTACGGCATTGTGTATCATGCCATTTTTTACACACAACATAGTATTTCTCCTTTTTTTAATTTCCTCTCCGCTTCTGTGCTCCCCTTGGTGCCCCCTCGCTTTGAGTCTGTTTTTCTTAGTTCCGTCTTTCCGATTCTGCGGCCCCTTCCCCATTACTTTGTCATAGTCTCTGCCAGCCTGCGTCCGATTTCTGCCAGGGCGGCCCGGTCTGCCTTGCATATCTTTCTGTCATAGGTGTAAAAGCCGTTAATCTCATCTTCCACATCACTCAGCTGTGTATAGATACACCCGCAAAGTCCCTTGTCCACCTGGGGCAATATGACCTTCTCATACATTTTCCTGATTTTTTCGTTAAGTTCCCGGGAATCCTTACATATCCCATAACCGTACCGGATATACTTCGTATAAAAATGTCCCGGCACTTTGTAAGAATACCCGCCGCATTCCGATACCAGAACCGGCTTCAGGGGCTCATCCGGCACCACCAGGTCTTTGAAATAAATATGCTGGCTGTCAAAATCGCTCTTCGTTCCGGGGAACCATCCGGACGCGGCATCATACAGTCTTGTGTCGTCCAGCTTCCTGGCAAGCATATACATTTCATCACCGGAAAACTGTCCCCAGCCTTCATTAAAAATCGTATATGCAATTACGCTCGGATGATTGTGCAGGTGCCGGATGGTTTCCTTCATATGCTCCACAAAGAAATCACGGCGCTTTTTCCTGCCCCGGGGCCTGCCATCCTTTTTCCTGTAAAATCCAATGGTGGGCAGGGCCGTATCCCTGATCCAGGAATAAAATCCGCTGTTGACCATATCCTGCATGACCAGCATTCCGTGGAGATCACAATAATAATAAAAACATTCCGGCTCGATTTTGATATGCTTCCGCAGCAGGTTCATTCCCAGCTCCTTCATGCGCAGAATGTCACGGCGGTATTCCTCCTCTTCCGCGGGAAGGTAAATACCGTCACAAAAGTATCCCTGATCCAGCACGCCCTGCAGGAATACCGGCTCTCCGTTCAGACAGACCCTGGGTATTCCGTCTATCTTTTTTACTTCCACACTCCGGAGCCCAAAATAGGATGCAACCCTGTCCTCCCCCATTGTAATCTTTATTTCGTATAAAAACGGATTGTCCGGCGTCCACAGAACCGGGACGCATTCACTGCCGTCTGCCCTGCGGATCCGGGTCATGTCAATCTCTGTCTGCAGCCCCTCAGCCTCCACCGGCCAGGAGCTTCCATCCGGAAGCCTGACTTCCACCCGGATATGCCCTTCTCCGGTGCTGCTGCCCGCCGCAATCCGCACTTTCTCCGTGTCCGCGGTGATATCCAGCCCCGTGATATAATTTTCCGGCACCCATTCCATCCATACACTCTGCCAGATTCCGCTCACAGGCGTGTACCACATGCCACCCCTGGCCTTGCGCTGCTTTCCGTAAGGATAGCAGGCGGACAGGGTATCCTTTGCCTTCACCTTCAGCAGATTCCTCCCCTGCCGCACCGCTTCCGTTATGTCAAAAGTAAAAGGCAGATAGCCGCCCTCATGCTTTCCCAGATACCGGTCATTTAAAAATACTTCCGCCACCTGGTCCACCGCCCCGAAATGCAGAAGCAGTCTCCTGTTCTTTTTTATGCGGGGCATCGTAAACTTTCTGACGTATTCCAGACGTGTGCCCACAGGTCCCCTATATTCCGAAAGCAGGGACTGGGGCGGAAACGGCACCTGAATATCCCTGCCGTTCATCTTCCAGGTTCCGTTCAGACTGTAAAAGCTGCTCCTCCGCATCTGGGGACGGGGATACGCATCCCAGGGCTTTCTGTCTCTTGCCTTCTCCCTCTCTGCCAGAAGCCTCTCCCCACACTCACTCACCAGCCGGTAATGTACTCCCCGCACTCCCCGGAATATCATCCGGGCTCCCGCAGCCGCCAGCACCGTGACAGCTGCCGCAGACCCAAACCTGCCCCCGCTTTTTTTCTCCATATACCCCCTCTTTCTTTTCACGGACCTTCCTTCCGGTAACCATGCCCTTCTCAGGAAATCCCCTCCACACAGTTTGCCATGAGCATGGCTATGGTCATGGGCCCCACACCGCCGGGCACCGGGGTGATGGCAGATGCAACAGGTGCCACACTGTCAAAGTCCACATCCCCGCACAGCTTCCCTTCCTCGTTTCTATGAATTCCCACATCTATGACCACGGCCCCATCCTTTACAAAATCCCTGGTCACAAACTTCGGTTTTCCTATGGCTACCACCAGAATATCGGCCCGCCTGGTGATTTCCTGCAGATTTCTGGTTCTGGAATGGCATACCGTGACAGTTCCGTTCTCCCTGGTCAGCAGCATGGCCATGGGTTTTCCCACAATATTGCTCCGCCCCAGAACCACGCATTCTTTCCCCTCTATCTCCACGCCGGAGCGCTTCAGAAGCTGGATAACGCCCGCCGGCGTGCAGGACACATAGCCGGGTCTCCCGATGCTCAGGTTTCCCACATTGACCGGGTGGAACCCATCCACATCCTTTTCCGGGTCAATGGCAAGCAGCACCCTGTCCTCGTCGATATGGCCGGGCAGGGGGAGCTGTACCAATATACCGTTTACATCTTTTCGGTTATTCAGTTCCTTTATCGTGTCAAGCAGTTCCTCCTCCGTGGTCTCCCCCGGCAGTTCATAGGAAAGAGAGCGGATTCCAATGTACTCGCATGCCTTTTTTTTGTTTCTCACATACACGGCTGAAGCCGGGTCATCCCCCACCTGTATCACCGCCAGGCAGCGCTCCTGCCCCTGCTCCTTCATTTCCGAAACCCTCTCCCGCAATTCTTTTTTGATCTCCTCGGAAATCTTTTTTCCATCGATCATCCTGCACATACGCTTCTCCTTTTCATCTCGCTTTTCCCACTGTCCTCCGAAACCATAATATAATCAAGCAGGGGAATGCTCTTCTCCACTACTCGCCGCGCGCCCCGCTTCAGCGGCATAATTCCAAGTGCGAAGAGTCGCACTTTGGGCACGGGGCTGTGCACAAAAATGATGTGCGCTTCAGCGCATATGGAATCAAAAGCCGAAACAACTCCCGCTGTCCCCGGCGCCGCTGTCCGTTCAGTACACATACAGCGCCCGGCCGGTAATCTCCCAATAGCAGTAAAGTATCCCGTCCAGCGGCACACACCAGTATCTCACCGGATCGGTAGAGTATGCATAGGCCATACAGATCAGGTTTCCGTAGCCGTCCACCACCGCGGAACCGGAATCCCCATGCACCAGCTCCACTGTCACTTCCGTATGCTGCAGCATTCCCTGCCAGTCAAAATCCTGCCTCACTTTCACCAGTTTTCCCCTGGTGGTATGCAATATCCCGCCTTTTCTGTCGATACGCTCCAGGGCCAGGTTGATATCCTGCTGGTCCAGCTTATCCCAGTATGTCTTGTCAATATGTACTGTCATCAGCTGTTCCAGAAGTTCCTCCGGCACATCCTCCAGGGATACCACGGCAACTCCCACATCGAAAATATCGCTGGTGCCCAGCGTCTTCCCCGGCACTGCCGTTCCGTCAAAAAAATAAACGTCCCATTGGTCATATTTTCCCACCACATGGCTGTTGGAACAAATATAGATCTCCTCGTCCGTGATCTCCATAATATAGCCGGAACCGGAGCTGTATCCCCCTCTGCCCAGACCATGGTACAGCTGTACAAACGCCGGACGCATATACTCCAGCGTCTCGTCCATATTTTCGTATTCTGCCGCCCCTGCATCGTAAATATTGGGCGCTCCCAGAATGGTATCCGTTCTGTAGTCAATCTGCCTGCGTCCGATCAGATCCTGAATTTCATCCGGCGCGGCCACCAGAACCCTGGCCTCCTCCACGGTTTCCAGTCCGTACTGGTCCTGAACCACATAGCGCAGCACATAATCGCCGTTTTTTTCCAGGTCCACTTCCCCGTCATCCACCCGGATCTTCCGGGTCAGATCCCCGTCCAGATCATCTTCCGCCCCTATATCTTCCAGGTAGTCGGGCAGACTCCCCGGCACGCAGTAAAAATCATGTATCCCCGAAAATACCGGGGCCGTGTCCACTGTGACGGATACCTGCCCCCTGGTCTCGTTTCCCGCACTGTCCCTGGCAAGAACTTCCACTTCATAGTTTCCCGCCTGTTCAAACCGGATCTCACCGAGAAGCTCCTCTCCCCGGGAAAAGTACGCCCGGGCTTCCGGATCCACATCGGACACGCCGCCGATCACATCCTCCACGGTACAGTCCCTGCCCGCCGCCAGATATACCCGGCCCTCTTTCCAGATAATTTCCGGGGCAATGGTATCCTGAATGGTCACTTCATAGACAAATTCCTTTTGTCCGTGATGCACGGTCAGCTGATACGTTCCCGTGTGCTCCTGGTCCACCCCGGACAAGTCCAGCTCCCCCAGATGAACCGACCAGTCCGAGCCGGATAGATAATCCGTGATATCCTGGCTGAGGGAATCCCCGTATTCGCAGGTCATCTCCCGGAAGACAGGAACCACCCTGTATATATTGTAATAAAAGAAAAGCAGCCCTGCGACAAGCAGGAGCACACCGCCCAAAAAAGCGGCCGCCTTCCAGCCCGGCTTCTTTTTATTCTTACTTTCCAACGTTTCCTTCCCCGTTCCCGTTTTCTTTTATGACCGGGCACCCTTGCCCGGACTTCCCGCCCCCTGACGCAGCCCGGGCCTTCCGTCATATAAAAGCTTAGCATTGAAAAATCCGTTTGTCAACCACCGCAAAATCCGTATTTGCGGATTTTCTGCCATAAGACTTACCGGAAAGTCCCCAGAATTTCATGCGCCAGTTCCCGGCAATATTCATACGTAAAACCGTCATCCTGTTTTATGATCTCATTCCTTGCTGCCATTTCCGGCGTATACTGCGCAAGCGGCCAGACGCTGACGCCCCCGAATCCCTGCTCCACATGGCAGACCACCGGCTCGGCATCGTAAGATTTGATCACCGCCTTATTTTCATCATCCAGGCCGATAGTCACTTCCACCATGGCTCCCACCATCCGGTTTGCCACGCCCTCCCCGGTACCGGAGGTCCAGTTTACAAAATTTCCCAGGGAATAATATACCAGTGCGCTTCTGTCCCCGCCATCCACCCACTCAAACGGCTCTATCACATGGGGATGCGTGCCCAGAACCAGATCCGCACCGTTTTCCGCAAACCACTCGGCCCAGTCTTTCTGTTCCTGGCTGGCAGACAGGAGATATTCCGTTCCCCAGTGAGGGCAGACCACCACAAAATCCGCCTCCTGCCTGGCCTTCTGCAAATCCCTCTGCATCTTCTCCTTCTCCATCAGATCCACCGCAAAAGGCATGTCTTCCGGCAGGGCAATCCCATTGGTGCCATAGGTATAATTCAGTATGGCAATCCGGATTCCCTCCTGCTCATACACATAAATTTCCTCCTGGCCCGCACTGCTGTCATGAATGCCCAGCACCGCCATGGAAGGATGCTTCTCCCGCCAGTAGGAAAGGCAGTTCAGAATTCCCTTCTTTCCCTTGTCCAGCGCATGGTTTGTGGCGTGAAGCACCACATCAAAGCCGGCTTCCGCCAGGGCGTCCCCCAGTTCATATGGTGCGTTAAAGGCCGGATAACCGGACACACCCAGTTCCTCTCCCCCGATGATTACCTCCTGGTTTACCAGAGCCAGGTCCGCGGAAGAAATCTCCTCTTTCATTTGCGCAAAAACCGCCCCGAAATCATAGCCTCCCTCCGGCAGCCTGCCGCTGTCTGCCACGGGCGTGTGCAGAAGGATATCCCCCACCATCACCAGCCGGATTTCCCTGCCGCTTCCCCCGTCCGGCTCTTCCTCTCCGGACATCATTTTGCCGTCTTCCCCGGCACTTTCCTGTATTTTTTCGGAGCCAGCGCCGCTTCCTTCTCCCGGCATCTGCACTTCCCCGGAGACAGCCTCACTTCTGCCGCCCGCGGCTCCTATTTCCCCTGTTCCTCCGGACAGGTCCTCCCGGCTGTCGGTGCGTCCGCTTCCCCACAGCATCACCGTTGTCAGAATCACACATGCCAGCCCGCCCAGACACAACATTCTGTGCCGCCTTTTATCATACCTTATTCTGCGATACCGCCTTCTTTTTCCCATAAACACATTTCCTCTTATTTCTTACTCTTAAGCATCCTGTCTGCCCTTATAAATTCATCATATCTGCCCATCTTTCCTTTGTCAATCCATTGCCAAATTCTTAATCCCGTTTTCGTGGAAATAAGGAAGAATATGATGCCTTTCCGGATTGGGAAAGCGTGAAATCCAAAAACATTCGTGGTATGATAAGTAAAATAACGTACCACAAAAAAATTTATTTTTCCTGTAACGAAACGCTTCCCAATCGGATATAAGCAGTGGAATCTCCCCGCTGGCGCCGGCGGGCCCCTTTGATTCCTTTACATTTACCGGAAAGGAGAAGCCCATGGATGAGCTGTATACACAGTATTCCCAGATTGTGTTCCTTTTTCTGTATACAAAATGTCATGATCAGGCACTTGCCGAAGACCTGATGCAGGAGACATTCTTAAAGGCCCTGGAATCCCTGGACAGCTATGACAAAAGCTGTAAATTATCCACCTGGCTGTGTCAGATTGCAAAACACCTTCTGTACCAGTACTGGTCAAAAACCAACCGTATGCGGCTGGAAGAACTGGATGAAACCATGGAATCCGGCCAGAACACGGAACGGCAGGCCATGGCAAGAATCGAGCTCATGGATGTGTGGGAAAGGCTGCAGCAACTTCCTGCCGACACACAGACGGTCGTAAAACTCAGGGTTCTGGGAGAATTATCCTACCGTGAAATCGGCCTGGCGCTGGGAAAAAGCGAAAACTGGGCCCGTGTTACTTTCTACCGCGCGAAACTGCTTTTGGCAGAACAAAAAGGAGGTCACTTATGGAAAAAATAAATTGTGAAATCATCAAAGATCTGATTCCCTCTTACATGGATGGAATCTGCTCGGACACCACAAAACAGTGTGTGGAAAAACATATTGCAGACTGCAGTAACTGCCGCAGAATAACGGAATTTTATAAAAACAACATGCTGTCAGGCGATAAACTGGAGCAGAAAGAATGGAACGGTCTGAAAAGAATTAACGACATCATGAAACTGCAGAGCCTGATCTGTTCCGGCATTCTGATGCTGCTGATCTTTCTGGGAGTGTGGGTCTTTTTCATCAACCGGGATATTTCCCTGTTCATTCCCCAGACTTTTTTGTTTATCGCATTCATCCTTGTCACACTCCTGTCCGGCCTTGGCTGCAGGGAAAAAAAGTCTCCGGAAAAGCGGGAATATCTGCTGGGGGTACTTTCTTTCGGCTTCAGCTTATATTTTCCCATTGTTTATTTCCACTTAATCCGGGAAATGCGGCAGGGTGCCGAACTTATTTTCGGCATGGAATTACACAAGACAGGTCCTTTCCTGGAGCGTCAGCTGATCGTTGCTTTTATTGTCCAGGCGGCGCTCTTCCTCTATAATCTGCTATGCATCATCCGGCAGAAGAAAAGCTGCCACTGGCTGCTGTGTCTCAATATGACCGGAATCTTTCTGCTTCTGCGGTATGATCTCTGGATGAAATATATGGACTCGGTAGAAACCCTGCTGCGGTCATTGATGAAGGATACCCTGGAAGTTTACGCCATCGGTCTGCTGGGGATTCTGGCGAGCATACTGATTACCAGAAAAGTCCAAAAACCCATAGCCGGATGAGGCAGTCATTTCCCCGTCCATGGCATATTACAAAAAGAGCCACAAAAATAAGCTTGACACCCACCGGGAAATGGGATATAGTAGTCTTCAACAAAATAACCGCTAGGGGAGCACATCGCTGAGACTGAAAGGGTGCCCTGGCACCCTTTCTAACCCTCACTACTTGAACCGGATAATACCGGCGTAAGGAAGCAACACAGAACAAAGCAGGGAAAATCCATCCGTAACCATGTCCCATCCCTCTCTGCCGGTTCTGCCGATGTCGTTCCTCCTTAGCCAGAATTAAGGAGGATTTTTTATGTTGTACAATGTAATCAGGGACGGGGACAATATCAGCTACATCCCCACCGTTGCGGGCAGAACAGCCCTCACTGCACTCTTTCTCATCCTGCTGGCCGCCGCCGTGTTCCTGGCGGGGAAAAAATCTGCCGGGAGCCAGGATGCCGTCTCCCGAAAAACTTCTGCCCGGCTCACCGCCAGGCAGCTGTCTTTCTGTTCCGCCGCCATCGCCCTGGGCACTGTTTTGTCCAATATCAAGCTGTATGAATTTCCTTTCGGCGGCTCCGTCACTTTACTGTCCATGCTGTTTGTCTGCCTTCCGGGCTACTGGTTTGGTCTGAAGGCAGGTCTGGTCACCGGTATGGCCCACGGTATTCTCCAGCTGATCATAGGCCCCTATGTCATCCATCCCCTGCAGCTGCTGATGGATTATCCCCTGGCCTTCGGCGCCTTCGGGCTTTCCGGCCTGTTCACCGACCGGAAAAACGGCCTTCTGAAAGGCTATGTGACAGGAATTGTGGGCAGATGGCTCTTCTCCACCCTTTCCGGCTGGATCTTTTTTGCCGAATATGCCTGGGAAGGCTGGCATCCCCTGCCCTACTCCCTGACCTACAACGCCATTTACATCTTCTCCGAAGGCGCCCTCACCCTGGCCATCCTGGCAATTCCCCATGTGCGGGAATCCTTCGCCAGGGTCAGAAAATTAGCCCTGGAAATCCAGTAGGGGAAGCTTCATCTTCCACTGCTCGCCGCGCGGGGCGCATGTTGCGCTAGCAACATTCTTCCTTATGCGCCACTGCGCATAAAATCAAAATAGTCTGCAGACCGCAGACTATTTTTTGTGAGACCGTATTCCGTTTTTGTGAGACAGATGCTGCGCATTTCACTTCTTTTTCATATCCGCATCCTGTATAATATGCGGAATCTGGGACAGCAGGTTATCGATGTCCTCAAACATGACGCTCTTTGTGGTTCCCAGGGTGCTGGCCCGCTCAATATGCATTACCACATCCTGGTACCTGGACCGGATTTCATCAAAAAACTGGCACAGCACCTGCAGCGCCTGCCGGGAATCGTCGATGACACCGGAAATTTCAGACTGCACATCGGAAGCCCCTTCTGCCGCCGATGTAATCTTATCAAAAGAATCGGAGGTATTGTTCACAATGTCAAATCCCTTCCCCAGTGCATCCTGGGAAGCCAGGATACTGTTGCTCAGCTGGCCCGCGCCCGACTCTACATTGCGGACGCCCGCATCCACATCATCTGTCAGTTCTTTGATTTCCTTTGCCAGTTCCCTGACCTTTTCCGCCACCACGGCAAATCCTTTTCCCTGCTCACCGGCCCTTGCCGCCTCTATGGAAGCATTGATGGCCAGGATATTCGTCTCGTCCGCAATGGAAACAATTTTCCCCATGCACCGCTGAATGTCCTTCACCGCCCCCTGGAGCTGGTCAAAAGTAGTCTCCATGGCGCTGTAGGATTCCTGCACATGCACGGAAGTGTCCTTCAGTTCCTGCACCATATCCTGGGCCCGGGACACTGTCTGGGTAATGTCTTCCTTCACCTGCTCGAACCGGCCGGCGCTGTCGTTAATCCCGCTGAGTGACTGGCCGAATTCCTCCAGCTGTGACTGAAAGTTATCCGCCTGATCCAGCACCTGGGCAAAACTGCTGCCCACCATTCCCAGCTCGGAAAGGGATTCCACCTCTTTCCTGGCAAGCTCTTTCTGGTATTCCTTAAAAGTTCCCGTCATGTGCATAATCGGATAAAGGCTTTTTTCATCATGATGAAGCTGTCCTGACTTCTGTCCGCCATTTTTTGAAAACAACATACCTTGTACCCCCTATTCAAACACAACACAAGTCATGGACTGGTTGACAAACTGGTTATTATAATGTTCCCCATACCCTACAAATCCGGCGTGGCTGCCCAGGGCTCCCATCTCCTGCAGATAGGGCTTCATGTACTGGTTCTCACTGAACAGTTTATAGCGGAACAGACAATTGACAGAAAACACAGCCGAACGCCTGGGGAAATCACGGCAGATTTTCTGCAGGGTATTCCTGACAACGGCCCTGTAATCCGCCAGTTCCAGCAAAACCAGCACATCCGAATCATTGACCTGCCGGAAGCATGCCAGTGCATTGCCATTGACTTCCTTAATGGAAATGATACAAGTATCATCCCCGTTGATCTTTCCAAAGGGATTTTTGAATGTCTGCGTCAGAATCTGCTGGTCCGACACATGCAGAATACTCTGGTACACCTGCTTGGCAGGCTTTCCGTTCAGGGAGCCCAGTATGTAATTGGCCCTGTCTGTATTTGATGCGATAAAACGGTAATTTCCATACGGTCTATAGATATTTTCCTTATAAGTCTTTACCCTTCCGTTGTGATTCCTGATCAGGGCATATGCCACTGCATCCTCATATATTTTTCCGTTGGCGGATATCTTCCCCCCGTCACCGGTTCCCCCCATCAACTGGATGCCATGCTGTCTCAGTACCGTGTAAAATGTAGTCAGCACACAGGCATCATTTCCCGCACAGAAATCAATGCAGACCGTATTATGCTTTGACGCGTCTATCTTCCGCACATCCTTTTCCAATCGTTCAATATACTTGATGGGCATGGAGGATACCTGCTCCAGCACATTTGCCACAGCGCTGACACCTTCCGAAAAAGCCACAACGCCCACTCCGTTTTCCACCATCCTCGTGTCGTAGCTCATGCCGATACAGCCGATACTGGGTACACCCGGATACAGCTTCTCCAGAGTCTTTACATGCTCTTCAAACTGAGTGTTATTTGACAAAAGCATGATAAATTGGGGACTGTCCAAATTACGGACTGCTTCGGACAGGTTTCCTCTCTGGCTCATTCCAAAAAATTGCCTCATACAGCAGCCTCCTTTTCCTCTGATCCATTTTTACAAATTTTGATATTAAGTCTGATTATACTTTATCACAGGCCGGGTCGTCAATACTTTTCCCTTTTTCCGTCAGTGTTCCGTAACCAATTATATTCACAATCCGGCAAAAAGCTACCTGTTTTTTCGGAATCCCACCGCCCGCAGCCTTCCTCTCCACATAACCGTGCAATCAGGCAGGGGAACGCTCTTCTCCTCTACCCGCCGCGCGGGGTGCATGTTGCGTCAGCAACCATTTTCCTTATGCACCCATGTGCAATCAATTAGGGGAATGCTCTTCTCCCCTACCCGCCGCGCGGGGCGCGTGCAGCTTTCGCTGCTAATTTCCTTACGTGCCCCTGCGCACAAAAAGGGTCCCTGCAGGGCCGTGACACAATCCCGTCTCACCTGCTGCCCCGGACAGACACATACTGGCAGCATCCATCCAGAATTCCCCTGTACTCAAAACCGTTTTTCAGGGCAATATGTTTCGTTGCCTCTTGTCCGGGAATACATTCTATGACGGCATCCCGTTCCATTTCCTTTGTTTTTTCAACCAGGCACTTTGTCAGCTCGTCCGCATAACCTTTGTGCCATTCCTCCGGCCGCAATACCCATCCGATCTCCATGCACTCTTCCCCGCAGGCATGATAAATGATATATCCCGTAAAATGTCCGTCCCCATCCTCCACCGCGTAGATCAGCGGGGGCAGGGACAGCCCTGCCTTATGCAGAAAGGCTTCCGTATCTGCCAGGGTGTACACCGGCTCCAGATACCGCATGACTCTCTCATCCGAAAGCAGTTCATACAAGCACGGAAGGTCCCCTTCCCGCATCCGGCGCACCGTCAGCCTCTCCGAGTGGCATAAAATCCCGTTTTCACATAAATCCTTCCCGTTCATTGTGCGGCTCCCCTTTTCCCATATTTAACCCCATTTCTGCGCGGCCTTTTGCGCATGTCAAGTTTGTGGATGCCGCGCAGACACAAACTTTTACTCCTATTTTAAGTTCCGTCTCTCCGCTTCAGCGCCCCTTTCAGTTGTTTCCCGCTTCGAGACTGTTTTTTGTTTTAAGTCCTGGCTCTCCGTTTCTGTGCTCCTTTCAGCTGTTTCCCGCTTCGAGTCTGTTTTTTGTTTTAAATTCTGGCTCTTCGCTTCAGCGCCCTTCCACGTCTTCATGGGGCACGGGTTCTTTGGCCGCAGCCTTGAATTTTGCCACTTCCTTTGCGGCCTGGGCTATGGCGATATTGGTTCCCGCGCCGGCAATACATCCCCCGGGGCAGGCCATGCCCTCAATCAGGCATCCGTTCTTTCTTCCCGCTTTCGCCAGAAGCAGCATCTTTTTGCACTCCGTGAGGCCTTCCGCATGCTCGATTTTTACTTCCGTGCCGGGATGGTATGTCTTAATATACTCTTCTATGGCCCCGGCCACACCGCCGGCCACGCCATAGCCGCGCCCTGCCCCTGTGGCGTCCTGCATTTCATCCATGGCCTTTATCTCATCCAGGAGGATGCCTTTGGCCTCGAACATTCCGGTCAGTTCCTCAAAGGTAATGACAAAATCCACGTCGGAACGCACTGTCCGGCGGCTGGCTTCCAGTTTCTTGGAAGCGCAGGGACCGATAAAGACCACGGACGCGTCCGGGTGTTCCTTCTTGATGATTCTGGCAGTGGCCACCATGGGCGTCAGCTCGTTGCTGATCTTGTCGATGGTTTCCGGGAATAAATGCTTTGCCATGACGGACCAGGAGGGACAGCAGGAAGTCAGCGCAAAATCCTGTTTTCCGGAGACAACCTCCCTGACATAGTGTTCCGCTTCCGCAGCACAGCCCTGGTCAGCGCCCAGCGCCGTCTCATATACGTCCGCAAACCCCAGTTCCTTCAGCGCTGTCTTGAACATGTCCGGCGTGACCCTGGGCCCGAACTGTCCCGCAAAGGCCGGCGCCACCTGGGCGATGATCTGCTTTCCTGACTGCATGGCGCGGATCAGCTGGAAAATCTGGGATTTATCCGCTATGGCGCCGAAAGGACAGCTCACCATACACATCCCACAGGACACACAGATATCATTGTCGATGTACGCCCGCCCGAATCTGTCGGACTTAATGGCATTTACGCCGCAGGCCGCCTTGCAGGGACGTTCCTTATGGCATATGGCGTCATAAGGACATACATCCTTACATTTCCCGCATTTGATGCATTTTTCCTGGTCAATCACCGATTTCCCGTTTACCATGGAAATCGCGTCCCTGGGGCAGACGCTGTGGCAGGGATGCGCCACACAGCCCATGCAGGAGCTGGTCACCTCATAATGGTCTTCCGGACATGCGTTGCAGGCTGACGGAATCACCTGCATCAGAGGCGGCTCATAGTATTTTTCCCCAATATTGCTCTCCTCCAGACCCTGGGTCAGATGTCCCGGATGTTCCCTATTTTCCGGGCGCAGGCTCATGCCCATGGCCAGACGGATGCGCTCACGGATAATTGCCCTGTCCCTATATACGCTTTCCCTGTACAGCGGCTCTTCATAATCCACAATCTGGTAGGGCAGCGCCTCCATGTCGTCTTTCAGGTTCTGCGAGTGATATGCCAGATTGGCCACTTCCTTAAAAACCCGCCTCCTCCGTTCTCTCACCGGAGTGTCAATTCCTCTCATTCCACTCATATTGTCATTCTCCTTATTTGGTTTTTGTCCGAATCCTTCCCATACTTCACAGACTGTCCCGAACCAGCTCTGCAGCCTCTTCCATACTGATGCCTCTCTCCCTGGCTATGGCGGCAAGATCATCATACTCCAGTTTGGAACGGCAAACACCGTAGCCTATGGAGTCTTTGCGCCGTATGGTTCCGTAGGGTGTTTCCAGCTCGGTCAGTTTTCTGTCCAGTACATACCGTTTTGTGGCTGTCTCCCGGATTCCAATGGTAGTAGTATGGCGGAAAATCAGGGGAATCATCTTCTCTTTGTCCCCCTCCCTGCAGATCACCCGGATCAGGGTACCGGGGCGCGACTTTTTCATGCCTATGGGTATGGTGTAGGCATCCATGGCTCCTGCTGCCAAAAACTGTTCCAGGGCAAATCCGGTCTGTTCCGCAGTCATGTCATCCACATTGCAGGAAAGTTCCAGAACAATATCTTTTCGGTCTTCCGCCTCTCCTATCATGGCGCGCACACAGTTAGCCGCTTCAAAATCCTTTTTCCCCATACCATAGCCGATTGTCTGAACCTTCATCACCGGCATGTCCCCGAATCGGCTGGCAAAATGTTTCAGCAATGCCGCCCCGGTGGGTGTGCATAGTTCTCCCCGCACACGTCCTCCATACACCGGCACATCCTGCAAAATATAAGCCGTGGCAGGAGCCGGCACCGGCAAAATGCCGTGGGCGCAGTGCACTTGTCCGCTTCCCACATGGACCGGGGATACCACCACCTCATCCGGTGCCAGTCTGTCCATCAGCATACAGACCATGGCAATGTCGGCAATGGCATCCATGGTGCCTACCTCATGAAAATGAATTTCCGTCACCGGAACACCGTGTGCGTTGCTTTCCGCTTCCGCAATCAGGCTGTAAACTGCCATGATATCATCTTTGATTTTATCCGAAAGCGGCAGATGATCCCGCACAATATGTTCGATATCATGCAGTCCGCTGTGATGATGGCCATGGCTGTGTTCATGGGGTTCATGGGTATGACCGTCATGGCCGTGATGATCATGGTCGTGGCCTTCATGGCCGTGATGATCATGTACGTGGCCCTCCTGGCCGTGATGATCATGGTCGTGGCCTTCATGGCTGTGATGATCATGGTCGTGGCCTTCATGACTATGCTCCTGGTGATCATGAGTGTGATCTTCATGGCTGTGCCCCTGATGGTTGTGGGCACACGCCTCACCGTGCATATGACACTCAGACTGATGACTTTCCAAGCTGTGCTCCTGGTGATCATGGGTATGGCCTTCATGGCTGTGCACATGCCAGTCCACACTCTCCTCCTCCGCCCCGTCAACCGTGACAGAAATATGCAGTCCTGTGATGCCGCATTTCACCGCATTTTCCGTTTTAACGCATACCCCCGGTATTCCAAGGGCATTTACCTCCTGCAGGAATGTCTCCTGCTCAGGAAGCAGTTCCATCAGGGCTGCCGCCAGCATATCTCCTGCCGCCCCCATTCCGCAATCCAGATATAATGTCTTCATCGTTTTCTCCTATATCTCATCAGTCCCAGCCGTTACCACTACCGGCTCATTCAGCGCTTTCCCGCGTCCATATGATTGATCATGCCTGCCAGATATCCTGCACCGAAGCCATTGTCAATGTTTACCACCGCCACGCCGCTGGCACAGGAATTGAGCATGGCCAGAAGTGCGGATAATCCGTTAAAAGACGCGCCATATCCCACACTTGTGGGCACCGCAATCACCGGACAGTCCGCCAGTCCGCCGATGACACTGGCCAGGGCGCCCTCCATTCCTGCAATGGCTATGATCACGCTGGCCCCCATGATATCCTCCAGATGGGCCAGGGTTCTGTGCAGTCCCGCCACGCCCACATCATAGAGGCGCACCACCTGGTTTCCCAGAACACGGGCCGTCAGCGCCGCTTCCTCCGCCACCGGAATATCGCTTGTGCCTCCGGTGGCCACTACGATTTTCCCGATCCCGTCCGGCTCCGGCAGCGCTCCGATGATCCCCACTCCCGCATCTTCATGGTAATCCAGCTGGTGACGCTGCCCCACATAGTCTGCCGCTTCCCGTGACAGACGGGTGATCAGTATGGTATTCTGGCCGTTTTTTTTCATCACATCCACAATGCCTGCTATCTGCTCCGGGGTCTTTCCCGCACCGTAGATCACCTCGGCCGCGCCCTGGCGGACCTTCCGGTGCAGGTCTACCTTTGCATATCCGATATCCTCAAAAGGCTCTGCCTTGATCTTTAGCAGGGCATCCTCCACGGACAATTCCCCGGCGCGCACCGCCTCCAGCACTTTTTTTACTTCAGAATTCATTCATCGCACCTCCAGGTCCAGCAGCACCGCGTCATAATATTGTTTCAGTTCCTTTAAAATCTCCGCCCTTTTTTCCATCACGGACCCAAGCTGTCCCTCCGGCACCTGAATCCTTGCGCAGCCGTGGGCGTACCGGATTCTGAAATCCGTAAAACCCAGGGAAAAAAGATAATTTTCCGCTTTTTCCGTTTTCCGGAGCATTTCCTCCGTAATTTGTACTCCCTCAGGAATCCGTGTGGCAAGGCAGGCATAGGCCGGCTTGTCCCAGGTAAAAAGCCCCGCCTCCCGGGAACGTCTGCGGATCTCTGCCTTGGTCAGTCCGCATTCCCGCAGGGGAGACCGCACATTCAGCTCCCCAAGGGCCCGCATCCCGGGGCGGTCCCCCGCATCATCGGAAGCATTGGTACCATCCATCAGCAGGGAAAATCCATCCCTTTGCGCCGCCTCCGAAATCCTCCGGAAAATCATTTTTTTGCAATCATAACACCTTTGCGCCGGATTGGATCTCACGGAATCTTCTGCCAGCACATCCAGTTCCAGTACATGTAATTCCGTATTTAATTCTTCGCACAGCCGTCTGGCATCCTCCAGCTCAAACCGGGGCTGAAAAGGGGACTTCACATAATAGGCACCGGTTTCGGCCCCGTTTTCCAGCGCTGCATAAAGAAGATAAGCCGAGTCCGCACCGCCGGAAAAGGCCAGCGCCGCTTTAGGATTGTCCCGGAAAAAATCCTGCAATGTCATTGTCCGCACCTCCCCGGGGCATATTTTCGCGCAATGGCTTCCGCCACACGGATACCGTCCATGGCCGCCGACATGATGCCTCCCGCGTAACCGGCGCCTTCCCCGCAGGGGTACAGTCCCCTGACCCGGGACTGCAGGCTTTCATCCCGCAGAATCCTCACCGGGGAGGATGTGCGGCTCTCCACTCCCAGAAGGCAGGCGTCCGGGCTGTTAAAACCGGAAATCTGCCTGCCGAAAGCCTCCATGCCCTCCACGATGGCCGCATTACATTCCTCCGGCAAAATCCCGCTTACATCTGCCCACTGGCAGGCGCCCTTACACAGGGGCAGGGAATCATCCCTACTTATCTGTTTTTCCGTATGTATTTCTTCTGTTTTATGTCTTTTTCCTTCCACGCGGTCTTTAAAATCCCCGTAACACTGTGCCGGTATCTTCCCGTTCCCCAGTTCAAAAGCCTTTTTCTCCAGCCGTCTCTGGAAGGCGATTCCCGCCAGGGGAGATTCCGTGCCGAAATCCTCAGGGCCCACCGTCACAATGATGGCGCTGTTGGCATTTTTCCCGTCCCGTGCACTGTAGCTCATTCCGTTTACCGCCAGATGTCCTTCCTCCGAGGAGGCATTTACCACATATCCTCCGGGACACATGCAGAAAGAATAAACCCCCCTGCCGTTTTTCGCCTTTGCCGCCACCTTGTAAGCCGCGGCGCCCAGCGCCCCCGGATCCGGCATCCCGTACTGGCTTTGGTTGATCAGAGCCTGGGGATGCTCCACCCGCAGCCCTACCGCAAAAGCTTTGGCCTCCATGGGAATCTGTCTCTCATACAGCATGGAAAAGGTATCCCTGGCGCTGTGGCCAATGGCCAGCACCAGCTGTCCGCAGGAAAAGGTCTCGCCGCAGGCTGTCTTTACCCCTATCACCTGATTTTGCCGGATGCAGATATCCGTCACCCGGCGCCCAAAGTAAACCTGCCCGCCCAGCCGCAGAATCTCCTGCCGCATCCGCGTCACCACATGGCTTAAAACATCCGTGCCCATGTGGGGCTTTGCCTCATAGCAGATACTCTCCTGCGCGCCGAACTTTACCAGGGTTTCCAGCACGATTCTGTTTCTCCCGTCTTTGTCCTTCACAAGGGTATTCAGCTTGCCATCGGAGAAGGTGCCGGCCCCTCCCTCCCCGAACTGTACATTGGAATCCGGATTCAGGCTGCCGCCATCCCAGAAGGCCTCCACATCCTTCTGCCGCTCCTCCACGGCTTTTCCCCGCTCCAGCAAAATAACGGCATATCCGTGCACTGCCAGAAAATAGGCGCAGAACAGCCCCGCAGGCCCCGCCCCTACAATGACCGTGGGTTCTTCCCGGGGAACCGTTCCGGAGGCAGGAAAACGGTAGGCTTTTTCCGCTGCCCGGCACACCTGGTTCTCTTTTCCCCGAAACCTGCGCAATATCTTTTCTTCGTTTTTTACTTTGATATCCAAAGAATACTGGTAAAAAATCTCCGGCTTCTTTCTGGCGTCCACGGACCGGCGCACCACCTGAAGCTCCTGTATCTCCTCCTCCGGAATCCGCAGCATGGCGGCCGCACAGCGCTTAAGCTGGTCCCGGGAATGTTCCGGTTTCACTTTTACCTGACTGACTCTGAGCATATATCCCTTTCCTTCTAGTAATCTCTATATCCGACACTATCAAATAGCTCTGAAAAAATATGTTTTTTTAAGGAATACATGTATTCTTGCCACTAATTATTCCTTCCATTACGCGATAAAATAATAGGTATATATTTTTCTGCTAACCTCCGCGTTATATTTTCACTTTTTTTAATCAATTCTGCTTGTCTAATCCCCCATTCAGCAGCAGCCTTATTGTCTTCTAATTTCTCACTTAAAATAGCTCTCTTCGTCATATCAATACCTCCTTAACGATCTTCGTATACAATATTTGCTTCATGACAATTAGAAAGGAAACAGAATACGGCCTTCTGATAATCACGTATATTGTTTCCTTCATTATGCACATTAACTGCGTGATTATATATTTCTATAGCTTTTTTGCGGCTATAATTTTCTTTTTTTACAAGATATGAAATATTCCCTAAGTTTGTAACTACCACCATCATTTTAACAGTTCCATTACTAAGAAAAAACTTTACATCTTCCAAGGAAAATTTCGATAGTGATGGATGATTATGAAGCACAATAACAACACATTGAATAGAGGTTGTTATCAAATGATATGCTACTGTATTCATGCATGGATCAACCGAATGTTCATCCCCTAAAGCAACCCCCATAAACTCTTTTCCTTCGGCAATCAAGTTTCTATAATCGAGGCTATAGGTAAGCGCCACCTCATTAGAATCATTCTCATTTTTAGAAACCATCAACACTTCCTTCGCCAATTCCTGCAGCATCAAATATTCACTTTCAGGAATCTCTCTATATTTAATCAACGGTACTTTTTCAATAGCCATATCTGTAATCACAATTTTGTGGGTACGCTTTTTGGCCATTTCTAACCCATTTATTTTTTTATCCTCAGATTCCATCTCGAATCATCCCTTCTTCCAAATTACGCTTACTTCTTAAAATCTTTTATATTAAGTTATAATATTAGCAGTCCTCAGATATTCAATTAAAACTCTTGTTACATTCCCATCTCCAAAACGGCGGCATCTTCTGTCTCTGCCCGCCGCTTTCCGGCGGCGGCCACTCCCGCAATATAGCCGCTGCTCCAGGCCCACTGCAGATTATAGCCCCCGCACTTTCCATCCACATCCAGAATTTCCCCTGCAAAATAGACTCCCGGAGCCAGCCTGGATTCCAGTTCCTGCGTCACTTCCTCCAGCGGAACCCCGCCCGCGCAGACCTGGGCATTGTCAAAGGGATTGCTGCCGTTGACATGGACACACCAGTTTTTACACATGGCCAGGACACGCCTTACCTTCCCCTGATCCGCCCCGGTGATTTTCTCCCCGGGCTTCAGGCCCGAAAGTCTGATGAACAGCAGCATCAGCTTTTTGTTCAGCAATCCCGTGAAAAACTCTTCCGCCGTGCGCCCGTCCCCCCGGAACTTTCCGGCCTTTACAAAGTTTTCCAGTTCTTCCGGGGAATAATCCGGCAGAAAATCTATCACCGTCTCCACTTCCGGAACGCAATCCCTTATTATGTAATTTGCCACACGGCTGATCTGGAACACCGGAATGCCGGAAATGCCATAATCCGTCAGCAGCAGTTCCCCCCGTTCCCGCGCCATGCACTTTCCTTTGTGCAGAATTTTGATTTCTGCCTCTGCCCTGACCCCTGCCACCGACTTAAAGTAATCCTCCCGGCACTTCAGCTGTACCAGGGCAGGCACCACGGGAACCAGTCCATGCCCCAGCTGGCCCGCCAGCCGGTAGCCGCTTCCATCCGAACCTGTCCTGGGCGCCGCCTTTCCCCCGCAGGCAAGTATGATCCGGTCAAAGCGGAAAGTCTTCCCGTTTCCCACCACCTGAAATATTCCTTTTTTGTCCCGGATTTCTCTCTTTTCCCAACGGACATTTTCCGTTTTGTCCGGTATTGCATCTCTTCCTGATCGCTTTCCCGTCTTTCCGGTTCTGATGCTTTCCACCCTGCAGTCTGTCACCAGTTCCACCCCCGCCTCACGCACTCCATAGCGCAGCACGTCCAGCACGGTGGAAGCCTGTTCCGACACCGGGTAAAGTCCCCCGTTCCTGCTCTTGGTCATCAGGCCAAGTCCCTGGAAAAAAGCTTTGGTCTCTTCTGTCCCGAAGCGTTTCAGGCAGCTTTCCAGCAAAGCGGGACAGCCGGTATAATATGCGTCCGGAGTCAGTCTCTCGTTTCCCAGATTACATTTTCCGTTTCCGGTGGACAACAGCTTTTTGCCGGGACGGTCATTCCCCTCCAGAAGGGTCACTTCCGCCCCCTGTCCGGCAGCGGCAATCGCCGCCATCATCCCGGCAGCCCCGCCGCCCACAATGCCAATTGAATATCCCATCCCGCTTCTCCTTATCCGGATTTTTGCTTTCCCTTCCCCCGGCCCGGATTCCCCTTAACTGGAATAGTTTTCCAGAAAGTCATACAGCGCTTCCTCATCCTTAATCCACATCATCTCTATAATACTCTGCTGCAGCTGGGACGGCAGGGATTCCAGATTAATATCCGTCTCGATATAGATGGTCTCCATATCCTCCAGGTAGACCACAACCTTATTGTCATAGACCGCCAGATAAAAACTGCTGCTGGGCTGGACAAATTTGTAATTCATCTGAATCACCACCCGCTCCCTGGAAAAAGAAAGCACTTCCAGGCTCACAAACCCGCGCTCCAGTTCGGACAGGGGCGGAAAAGCCTCATAGACTTCCATTGCCTGCAGAAACTGTTCCCGGTTCATGCCCACGTATTTCTGCGGAAGCTGCCATGTGGTCTCCACAACGGTGTGGTGCAGCACATCCGTCTCTTCCAGCACATATTCCGTATCCACGCAGAGCGTCTCAGGCGCAGACAGCACTTCGTCCGCCTCTTTTTCATCCATGTCATTTTCTTCCGATGCCACGCCGTAATCCAGATGGTCATCCTGCACCGGAACCGGTTCTCCCATTTGGTTGCCGGGATCCTGGGTTTCCGCGGAACCTCCTTCCGTCAGTCCCTTTTCCTCCTGCCTGCCCGGATAAAAAAAATGGGAAGTCTCCACGCCCGCATAAAAACCAATCCCCAGCATCAGCAAGGGATATAGGACAAATAAGCTGATACTTTTCACATATTTCATACTGACCCCCATGCCCTGAAACGGCATTTTTTCTAATATTAGTCAGTATCAGCTTTTTTTGGCAGCTTTATTCATTTCATTTCAATATATATGCAGTTTCTGTCCCAGCGCCCCCATCAGACGCCCTCCCGGAACTACCTCCAGCTCCTGTTCCTTAAAGTTCCGCAGCAGCAGCAAAACTGTCCAGAATACGCCGCCAGCAACCACAAATGCCAGAACCAGGGCAGCAAGATCTCCCATAAGCGGCGCCATCAGCCTGCCGAACAGCATACAGACCAGGCCCGCAGCCACTCCCGCTCCCAGAGGCACAATCAGAATCCCCAGCCAGTCTGCCCTTAACCGCAGCTGTCTGTAAGAGAACACACCCAGCACAATACAGAACACAAAAGAACCTGCCAGACCGCCGTAAACCAAAGCCAGAAGCCCCGCCCCGGGCATCACCATGGCTATGACCACAAAACAGATATCCGCAGCGGCAGCGGCTCCCAGCACAAAGTACTTTCTCCCGGAAGCCTGCAAAAACCTGCCGAAATAACATCCCAGGGAGAAAAACAGAATCACGGAGGAACCGCCGTAAAACATCTGCTTCACGGTTTCCCCGTTTTCCCCGCACAGCAATCCGGAAATCTGCGCCCCCATTACACCCGCATACACGGACAGGAAAATCCCCTGTGCCAGGCAAAAATGAACGCCTCCCTGAAAGGCAGCCCGGGCAAACCGCCCCTCTTCCCTTTTAAAACACTGGAAAACTTTCCCCAGCACCGGCAGCCCCATCATGGATATCAGCGCCGCAAATATGCCGCAGACCGCAAGATACTTTCCCACATACAGGCCATACTCCCCCGCCAGAAATCCCTCTTCCGGCACCATTCTGCGGGCCAGGAATATCCCCAGGATCAGCGGCAGAATCGCCAGAATCCCCGTGAAAAACTGGGGCCATCGGCCCGCACACAGCATTCTGATACAATCCCAGAGAGAATCTGACGCATACATGCCCTCCTGTTTCATTTTTCGCTCCGAACGCCTGCTTCCCTTAAAAATAACCATCAGAAAAAGCAGGACGAACGCTTCTGCCAGGCATACCGCCAGGGCCAGTCCGGCCCCGCCGTACATGGGTGTAAACTGTTCCTGCTTCAGCAGGCCGCTGACCTTTTCCCCGTAGCTGCCCAGCAGATTGCCAAACAGAATGCCGAATGCCAGAATAAACACTTGTCTGAGAATGCAGGACACTGCCCTTGGAAGCTCCGAACCCTCTCCCTGAAAATATCCCAGAAACACCGATACAAGCGTTCTCAGAAACACAATGGGCGACAAAACCTGAAGAATAAAGGTACTGTAAGGGATATGGAAGATTCCTTCCGCAATGTTCCCGGCAAAAACAAACAGAGCTGCGCTTCCCAGCACGCCGAGAACCATCTGGAACAGCATGACATTTTTTCGTATTCCCAGAATATTTTTATACTGCCCTTTATTCCTTCTGCCCCGCAGAATTCTTCCCAGTGCGTCCGACAGGCTGCCGGCCACTGCAGTCCACACCAGCGCGCAGGCCAGCGCCGCCACTGTTACATATGTCACACCGCCTTCTCCCAGCAGGTGTCCCATCACAAGTATGGTAATCAGAGTCAATAGACTGGCAGCTTCCTGCGCCTGCCTTCTTTTTATCTCCGTCTGATTCATCCGTTGTCCCTCAATTATCTCTCGTCATTCCCAGACCTGTCAGAATCTCATCCTGCTTCCGCTCCATGACCAGGCGTTCCTCATCCTCCATATGGTCATATCCGCACAAATGCAGCATACTGTGGGCCAGAAGGAAGGCAAACTCCCTCCTGACACTGTGGCCGTACTTTTCGGCCTGCTCGTACACCTTGTCCACGGAAATCATAATGTCGCCCAGGATCAGTTCCCCTGTGTCCGGGTCAAAATAATCTGCCTCTTCTGTCTCATCAATGTCGAACACGCCCTCCCGGACAAAATCCAGGTTCGGAAAGGACAGCACATCCGTCTCACTGTCCACTCCCCTGCATTCCCTGTTCACATCCCTGATACCCGCATTGTCCGTCAGAATCAGGCTGACCTGCGTCTCATAAGGGCAGTGTTCTTCTTCCAGAACCGCCTCGCACACCAGCGCCGCCGTCTCCTCCACCGGAAAAGACGCCCGGAAATCCGCTTCATAAGATATCTGGAAATTCATATGTGTGTTATCTCCTTCTTCCGCGTCTGTCCCTGTCTCTTTCTCTCAGCCTCTCATCCTTCTGGCGGCTTCTGGCTTCCTCCCTGGCCTCAAAGGTCTCATAGGCCTGGACGATTTTCTGCACCAGGGGATGACGCACCACATCCTTGCTGGTCAGGTTGCAGAAAGCAATATCATCCATTCCTTTCAGTACCCTGGCGGCCACGTCCAGCCCCGACCTTGTGCCTGCGGGCAGATCCTTCTGGGAGCTGTCTCCCGTCACTACCACCTTGGAGCCGAACCCGATTCTGGTCAGGAACATCTTCATCTGGGCCGGCGTGGTATTCTGCGCCTCGTCCAGAATAATATACGCATTGTCCAAAGTCCGCCCTCTCATATAGGCCAGCGGCGCCACTTCTATCAGGCCCTTTTCCGTATTTTTGGCAAAACTCTCCGCACCCATAATCTGGTACAGGGCATCATACAGGGGCCGCAGATACGGGTCCACCTTACTCTGCAGATCCCCCGGCAGAAATCCCAGCTTCTCCCCTGCCTCAATGGCAGGTCTTGTGAGAATAATCCTGCCCACCTCGTCATTTTTAAATGCCGTTATTGCCATTGCCATGGCCAGATATGTCTTTCCTGTTCCCGCCGGCCCCAGTCCGAACACCAGCATATTGTCCCTTATGGCATCCACATAGGCTTTCTGCCCCAGTGTCTTGGGCTTCACCGGCTTTCCGTTTACCGTATGGCAGATGCAGTCCGCATCCATCTGCACCATGGCCCCTTCTTTTTCTTCCATTCCTAATGTAATCGCGTAATCCACACTCTGCTCCTCAATCTCATTTCCCCGGCTTAACCGGAAAGAAAGCTGCTTTAAGACACCTTCCGCCTTCTTTACCATATCTTCCCTGCCGGTAATCGTAATGCCTCCGTTGCGGTCAACAATCACCACACCGAAATCCCGCTCCAGTTTCTTGATATAAACATCCCTTGCGCCGAATATTTCCTGGATATGCCCGGCCGGCATATCCAGCCTTACAGAAAAATCATTCATCCGTCTTCACTTCCCCTGCATCTGTTTTTGCAGTCTCTTCCTTCAAACCAACAAGCTCCTGTACCAGAAATTCTCCCTGCAAGACCCAGGAATCACTTTCCGTATCTATTCTAACATTTTTTTCAATAATTTGTACCCCTTTTTCATCTAATTCTGTAAGAAATTCTATTAATTTTTGCGAAAGCACCTCCTTTGCCTCTTCTGCCGTATACATATATTCTGTATTCTGATATTCCCGGTGTGTCACCTCTCCCCAGTATATGGAAATGTTCAGTTTTTCAAACATCAGGGGCCTGCTTTCCCTGAACAGGCTGTCATAAACCAGAAATGGCTGTTCCTGGGGCAGCCTGCAGGTCTTGTCTCCCAGTTTCAGGTAGTAGCCCGTCTTTTCCCTGCCCGTATATACCTTTTCCACATGGTCGAAAGGAAGCCTGGCCGTAAAATCCCTTGTGTGCTCCAGCATAATATCCGCGTCCGCATCCACATACTGGTATTCCCGCACCGTGGCGTCCTCATTGTAGACAGGCACTTTTCCTTCCACCAGCACCGTCCCCTTCTCCACGCTGTCGCCGATGGAGACCACGGGCACACCGCTGCGGACAATCATCGAGACCACCGTTCCGTCAAATTCCGCCACCAGGTCCATCCCCTGTTCTGACTCCCGGTCTTCCACAATGATGGGGGCGTCATTTTCCTTGATATCGATCTCCAGCCTGATACCGTCCAGCCTGGCACTGGCCCAGGTGACCTGGGGGAATTTCCTGCGTATCTGCTTTTCCAGTTCTTCAATATCCAGGTCATCCTTGCGCATGCCGATGGTCACATGGTTTTCCTTCAGGAAAGTATCAAAAACATCCCGGGTGATCTGGTAATTTCCGTTCAGTCTGATATCCCATATAAAGAAGGATGAAATCATCCAAAAGGCAATGGCCAGTATCAGTCCCAGCACAAAAATTTTGCGTTTCACAAGCCTGGGCAGAAAAAAAGGCAGTCCATATTTTTCCAATATGGCTACCCTGGTTCCTGTCTTCTTCAGTATCGGTTTCAGTTCCCGGAACCCCCTCAGGCCGATGTTCATATAGTATACATCGCCCTCCCGGACAATATCCCACAGCAAAATGCCTTTGTTGCTGCACAGATTCATAAATCGTTCCGGGGAAAAGCCCCATATGCGGATGCGCAGATATCCCCTGACATATTTCAGAAATTTGATCATGTCCTGTCCTCTTTCCTTATTTCACTGTCTCATTCAGAGATATTTGACACAATTGATGCAGCCGCTGATTTTCATGTCTTCGTTGGTATAATAATCCACAGAAAGCCTGGTACCTTCAAAACAGACCTGGCAGGTCTTGCCCTGAAGCAGTATCAGGCTCTCTGTATATTCCAGGATTCCCCGGTAGTTCTCGATCCACGCCTCACGGTTGCCCGTGAGGGTTACTTTCATGGCTCCCATGCAGATATCCTTGGGAAATTTCAGAGATTCCAGCAGCGCTTCTTTTCTTGCCTCGTTTTTTTGAATACGGTCACTGTTTTTCTTCATGTTCCATTATATTACAGGACCTGTAAAACTATGCCCGCTGCCGGCTCCGATTCCCTGTTTTGCAATGCTGTTTTTCTCCCTGTTATGTGCTCCACATGTCCCTCTTTTCACGCAAAAGGCGGTGTCGCAGGGAATTTACGGGGACTGTTCCGGTTTCGCTTTTCACCCGGAAATCACGGCCCTGATCATGGCTCTTTTCTCCGGAGGGGTATCCAGAATGGTGCATGCCTGCAGATACCTTCTTTCCGCCTCCTGTATCCGGCTTTCGTCATTTCCGTGAATCATGGCCAGCGCTTCTCCTTCCCGGACAAAATCACCCACCTTTTTACAAAGTACCAGTCCCACGGCCAGGTCGATATCGCTTTCCTTGGTCTCCCTGCCGCCGCCCAGAATCAGGGAGCATATCCCTACCTGGTCGCACACAATTTTGTTGACATAACCGCTTATCGGGGCGGGAAGCGGACGGATAATGCCTGCCTTCGGCAGGGACTCCGGATCAGATACATGGGCGGCATTTCCCCCCTGGGCTTCCACAAACTCCGCGAATTTTTTCAGGGCGCTGCCGTCCGCAATGACGCCCCGCAGCATTTCTTCCGCCTCCTGTGCACTCCGGGCCCTGCCGCCGCACAGCAGCATCTGGCTTCCCAGGGCCAGACACAGTTCCACAAAGTCCGCAGGACCATGTCCTTTCAGGGTGTCGATGGCTTCCTTCACCTCCAGGGCATTTCCCACCGCATAGCCCAGCGGCTGGTCCATGTCCGAGATCACCGCCACCGTATTCCGGCCGGCGTTTTTGCCGATTTTCACCATTTCCTCCGCCAGGGCCCTGGCGTCCGCCTCTTCCTTCATAAACGCGCCGCTTCCGGTTTTCACGTCCAGCACAATGGCATCCGCTCCCGCCGCCAGTTTCTTGCTCATAATGGAACTGGCGATCAGGGACATATTGTCCACTGTGGCAGTCACATCCCGCAGGGCATAAAGTTTTTTGTCTGCCGGGGCAAGATCGGCTGTCTGTCCCATAATGCAAATGCCGTTTTTATTCACATTCTCGATAAATTTTTTACGGCTAATCGAAGTGGTGAATCCCGGAAAGCTTTCCAGCTTGTCAATGGTCCCTCCCGTATGTCCCAGCCCGCGGCCGCTCATCTTCGCCACGGGAATGCCGCATGCCGCTACCATGGGCCCCAGAGCCAGGGAAGTCTTGTCCCCCACGCCCCCGGTGCTGTGCTTGTCCACCTTAATGCCGCTGATGTCCGATAGGTCAAGTCTGTCGCCGCTGTCTGCCATGGCCAGGGTCAGGGTGGCAGTCTCCTGCTCTGTCATCCCGCGGAAATAAACTGCCATCATCAGGGCAGACACCTGATAGTCCGGGATCTCCCCTTTGGTGTAGCCCTCTATGAAGAAACGGATCTCGTCCTGTGAAAGTTCCCCGCCGTTTCTCTTCTTCATAATAATATCATACATTCTCATGCCCTATTCTCCTATTTTAGTTCCTCTTTTATTTTAGTTCCTCTACGCTCAGCGCCCTCTTTGGGGAATATATACTGATGCTTAAATATGCATCTGTATATATTCCCTGGCACTATTCGCTACGAGAAGGTTTTTTATTTTTTAGTTCCTCTGCGCTCGGCGTCACTCATTTTAGAATATAGAACTGGTTTTGCAGCAGTACCCAGTTTGCCCGGAACCATTCCATAATCTGCCAGTATCCGCAGCCGTGGAGGCTGTATTCCTGCATCAGGTCAAATTTGGCCTGCAGGCTTCTCACATCCTCAAACCATACTTCATGGGCAATTCCGTTGTCTGTGTAGGTAAAATAAGGACTTTGCGCCACATCATCGAACCGGATTTCCGCACCCTGTTCCACCGCAATGCGTACCGCTTCCACATTGCCTATGGTATCGGCTTTTGTAACGCCTCTCTCATAGGGCAGCGGCCAGTCATATCCGTAATTCGGAATTCCCAGGTCTATTTTCTCCGCGGGGATTTCGGTCAGGGCATATTCCACCACCCTGCGCACCTGGTTTAACGGAGCCACCGCCATGGGAGGGCCGTAGGTGTAACCCCACTCGTAAGTCATCAGCAGCACATAGTCCGCCGCTTCCCCAAGTCCCCGGTAATCCTTTCCCTCGTACAGAAGTCCTGTCTGTCCTGCGCTTGTCTTGGGCGCCAGTGCCACCGAAGTGTGGTATCCCGCCCCCCGCATGGCCTCCGCCACCTGCCACACAAATGCCGTAAACGCATCCCGGTCCTGGGCCATAATATATTCAAAATCGATATCCACGCCCCGGTACCCTTTTTCTCCCATGACCTCCAGCAGATTCCGGATCAGATTGTCCGTATAGGCGGCGTTGTTCACCACGGAGTGAATCAGCTGATTGTTGAAATTCCCATCCGGTCCGAAAGGTGTCAGCGTCAGTACCGGCTGTGTGCCGAACCGCTCCGCCTCCGGTATCATCCATGTGTCATCCCCGTAAGAAGGCGGCAGCAAATCCCCGTACAGCGTAAAACCGTAAGAAAATACCCGCAGTTCCGACAGAAACGGCAATGTCTGCTCCAGCACCCAGGGGCTGATAAAGGGATAGGCATATCCGCTTACCATCACTGCCCTGACAGCCTCCCTCCGGAAGCGGTTGATCAGAAGCGCCTGGCCTACTGCCAGTTCATAGGGATAAACCAGCTGATTGTCATAAATAATCTGCCCTGCATCCGCGTCCAGTTCCTGTGCGATACTGTCCACGCTGTCCCCCGGTTTTACCACATAGATTTCCATAAAGCTGCCCCCAAATGATATAAATGATACCATCATCTATATTCATTTCCTGCCGCCGGCAGACCAGACATGGCACAACAGTGTCTTCCCCCTGATTTCTGTTTTCCTTTCCGCCAGGGCTGAGATCCCGGACTATTTTGTTACACTCCGGCCTTTTTACAGATATCCTGCAGGCAGCACCGGTCACAGTAAGGCTTTGTCCTGGCCGTACACACCGCCCTGCCGTGGTTCACCAGCCGGTGGCAGAAGTCGTTCCCCTCCCTGGGCGGAATGATTTTCCACAATTCTTTTTCCACCTTCGCGGGTTCTTTGACACCATCCACCAGTCCCATACGGTTCACCAGCCGGATACAGTGCGTGTCCGTGACAATGGCAGGCTTTCCGAACACATCCCCCATAATCAGGTTTGCGCTTTTTCTGCCCACTCCCGGCAATGCCAGGAGCTTGTCAAAATCATCCGGCACATTTCCTTTGTATTCATCCCGGAGTATCTTCATGCAGGCGTTGATGTCACGGGCCTTACTCCTGCCCAGTCCGCAGGGATGAACGATCTTTTCAATCTCATCCACATCCGCCTCTGCCAGGGCGTTCACATCCGGAAACACTTCATACAGTTTTTCCACCACCACATTCACCCTGGCATCGGTACACTGGGCCGCCAGACGCACGCTCACCAGCAGTTTCCATGCCTGGTCGTAATCCAGGGTACAGTCCGCAGCCGGATATTCTTTTTTCAGTCTCTCAATAATCTCCAAAGCCCTCTGTTTCTTTGTCATTTGTCTCCTCTTTCCCTTTATCCTTCCAGCCGCTCCTTCAGCCTGGTGTTCCGCTTCGTCACGGTCACATTCTGCACCGCGCAGGCCAGGGCTTTCACGGTTCCCACCATGACCAGAATTCTCTTTGCCCTGGTCAGTCCCGTGTAGATCAGGTTCCTCTGCAGCATCACATAATGGCTCATCAGCACCGGCATTACCACCACCGGGTACTCCGAACCCTGGGCCTTGTGAATGGTGGTTGCATAGGCGTGAACCAGTTCGTCCAGTTCCGTATTTTCATATGTAATATCCCGGTTATCAAAACAGACGGTCAACGTCCGGTCCGTGAAGTCCACCGACACAATCTTCCCGATATCCCCGTTGAAAACTTCCTTGTCGTAATTGTTTTTTATCTGCATGACTTTGTCACCTTTCCGGAACACAAAGCCGCTTCTCCGGAGACCCTCTCCCTGGGGATTTAAGGCCTCCTGCAATGCCAGATTTAAGTTTGTGGCTCCCGCCTCCCCTCTCTGCATGGGCGTCAGCACCTGGATATTCCCGGAATCCACACCGTAACACTGGGGCAGTTTCTGTTTCACCAGCTCCACAATCTCCTGCACCGCCTGCCCGGGTTCTTCCCTCTGAATGAAGAAAAAGTCCGTATGCTTCCCATTGGAAATATCAGGCATCTGCCCCTGGTTGATTCTATGGGCATTCATGATAATCCTACTCTCCCTGGCCTGCCGGAAAATCCTCGTCAGGCGTATCACGGGAAAGCGGCCCGAATCCATCACATCCCGCAGCACATTTCCGGCCCCCACCGATGGCAGCTGGTCCATATCCCCCACCAGAATCAGACGCATGTCTGACGGAACCGCTTTCAGCAGGGCGTTCATGAGAATAATGTCTATCATGGAACACTCATCCACAATCAGCACATCCCCTTCCAGGGGATTCTCCTCATTTTTCCCGTAGCCCTCCGATGGCCTGCATTCCAGCAGGCGGTGTATGGTCCGGGCCTCCAGTCCCGTGGCCTCCGTCATTCTTTTGGCCGCCCTTCCCGTAGGGGCCGCCAGCAGGATTTTCAGGCCGTAAGCCCGGTAGGCAGCTATAATCCCCTGGGTGGTGGTGGTCTTGCCCGTACCCGGGCCTCCGGTTAAGACCATCACCTTTGCCATGGCGGCACAGCGTATGGCTTCTGACTGAATTTCGTCATACTGCATTTGAACCGTCCGCTCTATCCTGCCCACATCCACCGAAAGCTCCTGATTCCCCGTCTCTTTCCTGGCCCTGGCAAGCTGCACCCACAGCCTGTCCCTGGCCGGTTCCGCCGCAAGTTTCTTTAATTTGTTGGCCACCCCCAGCTCCGCATAGTAAAAAGGGGGAAGAAATATGGCATTCTCCTCCCTTATCAGATCCTCATCCTTCAGCATCTGATCCAGCGTCATCACAACACAGCAGTCTTCTGCCTCCAGAAGCGCCGAAGCTTTCCGGATCAGCTGTTCCTTTTCCCCGTATACATGGCCCTCTCCTGCCAGTTCCCCCAGGGTGTACATGATACCGCTGCGCAGGCGCACATAAGTCTCCTTCCCGAAACCCAGTTTCCCCGCGATGCTGTCTGCCGTCCGGAAACCGATTCCCCAGATATCGTCTGCCAGACAGAATGGATTTTCCTTCATTTTGCCAATGCTTTCATTTCCGTACTGTTTATAAATTCTGGCGGCAAAAGCGGCATTGACATCATGTTCCTGCAGAAAGACCATAATATTTTTTACTTCCTTCTGCCTCTCCCAGCTCTCCCCGATCATCCTGACCCGCTTGCTACCGATTCCCGGTATCTCCAGCAGCTGCTGAATATTTTCCTCAATGACCGCAAAGGTATCCGTCCCGTATTTCTGCACGATTTTTTTGGCATATTTGGGCCCCACTCCCTTGATCAGGCCGCTGCCCAGATACTTTTCCATGCCGTAAACCGTGGCCGGAAGCGTCTCCTCCCATTTTTCTGCCATAAACTGCCGGCCGTATCTGGAATCCACCTTCCAGCTGCCATCGATCAGAAGCACGGAACCCACATTGGCATCCAGCAGATTTCCCACCACCGTGACCAGTTCCTCATATCCCTTGACATGCACCTTCAGAACGGAATATCCGTTCTCCGGATTCTGATATGTAATTCGCTCCACCACACACCGGATTTTCGTCATTGGTCCCTGTTCCCACCCTTGCCTTTCCGATTCATAAATCTCACCCACACTGCGGGACATATCTGCGGCAGACCCGCTTCCCCTATATCCCGCCCTGCCGTCACCGGTACTTTTCCATCTGCATCCGGAACATGGACGCATACTTTCCATCCAGCTTCATCAGTTCCTCATGGGAGCCTTCCTCCACAATCCTTCCATCCTCCAGCATGTAAATTCTGTCGGCCAGCCTGGTGGTGGAGAGTCTGTGGGAAATGAAAATCACGGTTTTCTCCCGGTCCAGGTTCATCATGGTATGATTCAGATTATACTCACTCAGCGGATCCAGCGCGCTGGAAGGTTCATCCAGCACAATCACGGAACTGTCCTGGTAAAGGCTTCTGCAGATACCCACCATCTGCGATTCGCCGCCGGAGAAGGAAACGCCGTCTTCCTCAAATTCCCTGGTCAGCGCCGTGTCATATCCTGCGGGCAGTTTTGCAAACTTACTGTCAAACCCGCTTTTTTCCAGCAATGGCTCCGCTTTCCCTTCCTCTATGGGCACACGGTCCATGACAATGTTTTCCCCCAGGGTAGCGGCAAAAAGCTGGTAATCCTGGAACAATGTGGCAAACTGTCCCCGGTACTCGTCCAGCTTCAGATTCCGGATATCCCTGCCCCCGCAGGTGATGCTTCCCTCCGTCACGTCATAGAGACGCAGCAAAAGCTTTACCAGGGTGGTTTTCCCGGCGCCGTTGTAGCCCACAAAGGCAACCCGCTCTCCCCTGTGTATGGTCAGACTGATGTCTTTTAAGACCGGTTCGCATCCCGGATAGGCGAATGACACATGGTTCAGGCTTAAGTCCGAAAATACGGCTTCCACACTTTCCGCCTCTTCCCGCTGGCCGATCTCCACAGGACACTCCAGGAAATGCCGGATTTTCTCAATATAGCGCCCGTGCTCCGGAAAATCGGTCAGCACCCTGGCCAGGCCCCGGGAACAGTTCTGCAGCCTTCCGCAGGAATTGTACAGTGTCACCGCCGTTCCGTAGCCGAAAGCGCCCTTCACGATGGCCTGGAACAACAGCCAGGTCAGGTAAATGCCGTCAAAAAGCAGCCTGCTGCAGCCGTACTGGACGCACATTTCCAGAATCTGAAGCTTTCTGGTCTCCTTTTTCGCCAGCTCCCGTATCTGCCCCGCAGCCTCATGAAATTCCTGGTAAAGCTTGGGTTTCACATGACTCATGCGCAGTTCCTTTGCATACTCCTGCAGATAAAACACCCTGCTGATATAGTCCCTTTTCCGCTCCAGGGGCTTTAATTTTTCCATAAAGCTTATCCAGTGCTTTTTATAAAGATTGGTCAGCACCAGCAGCCCCACCACGGAAACACATGTCAGCACCAGTCCCAGGACATCCTGGGTCAGCACATAAGCCGCCACCACCACAATGCCGATGATCTCCCCGATCAGGGTGGCACAGCTTCCGATCACGCCATCTGTCCTCTCTGCCGCCTCCCCCATGGCCCAGACGAACTCATTGTAATATTCCGGGTCGTCATAATTTTTCAGGTCCATCTCTGCTGCCTTCCGGTACAGTTCCTTCCGTATCCTGCGCCGGATTTTCTCTTTGGATACGGGTTTCAGTTTCGTCTCCACGTAGTTGGGCAGAACCTGGGCCACCAGGGTCACAAACGAAAACACTGCCAGCACAAACCAGAACACTTCCGCAAACGGCCTGCCGTACTGGATACTGTCAATGATATACCCGATCATGTAAATATGCTCCACAAAAACAATGATCTCGTGCCTGGCACGGGTGCTCAGCTGTTCTATGGTAAAAAGAGGCGCCTCCTCCAGGGCTATTTTCAATAAAAACCAGTTGTTGGAGATGGTTCTCCCTGCCTTAATCCTGACTCCAGACATCTCTTCTCCTTATCCTGACCCAGATTTTAATGTGCCGAAAATCCATACCGTCTTTTGTCTTCCGGTAAAACCTCCGGTCTTATGCAATGTCCTGCAGATAACTCTCTGCCTGCTTCCGGAACATGTCCGCGTAAATCCCATTTTTCTCCAGCAGCTCCAGATGCGTCCCCTGCTCCTTCAGTTCCCCCTCCTGCAGCAGGCAGACCCGGTCCGCCATGGCCGCCGAGGAAAGCCTGTGGGAGATAATCACGGAAATCTTGTCCTCCTCCCCGCCGCAGAGTTCCATGATGGTTTCATACATCTGGTACTCGGCCACCGGGTCCAGGGCGCTGGAGGGCTCGTCCAGAAGCACAATGGGGGCGTTCTTCGCAAAGCTTCTGGCCACCGCGATTTTCTGTGCCTGACCGCCCGAGAGCACCGCCCCCTTCTCGTCAAACTCCCTGGTCAGGATAGTGTCCGCACCTTTTTCCAGCTTTTCGGTCTGCTCCAGGGCGCCGCTCTTTTTCAATGCCTCCATGGCCGCTTTCCGCTGTTCTTCCGTCTCCAGTTTTTCCAGAATCACATTTTCCAGCACACTCATGGAAAACAGTACAAAATCCTGAAAGGTGGTGCCGATGAGGTTCCGGTATTCCTGCAGATTATATTCCCGGATATCCACGCCGTTTAACAAAATCACGCCCTCCGTGGGGTCGTAGAGGCGCATCAGCAGTTTTACCAGCGTACTCTTGCCGGAGCCGTTATGGCCCACCAGGGCAGTTCGCTCCCCTGCGGTAAACGTGCAGTTCACATGGGACAGCGCGTACTTCCCTTCTTTTTCCTGGCCCGGATACCGGAAAGAAACGTTTTTCAGTTCCAGAGTTTCCACTTTTTCGGGTACTCCGATGCCCTGCCAGTCCTCCGGGATCTGTGCCCTATAGTTCATAAATTCCCTCAGTGTCCTGGCGTAAAGGCCGTTCTGGTAAGTCCGTGCAATACTCTGTGTGAGACTTGTCAGCATCCAGGTGGTGCTGACTATGGCGTTTGCCAGCACCACAAAATCCCCGATCAGAATGGATTTTGTCACCATGGCGCAGTATGCCGCAAACAGCCACATTCCCTCAAATACCAGGGGAAAACAGAGCACGCCCCTCAGCAGCCCCAAAATACACAGCCGCTTCCAGTACTTCTGAATGATGTCCAGCAGGCCGCCGTACGCCTCCTCATAGGTGTCATCCAGAACGTTTTTGATTTTCGTCATGCGGATTTCCTTTGCGTACCGGGACAGATACAGCACACGGTTCACATAATTGATCTGCCGTACATAAGGTGTCCCCTCCATGGTTTTTTCATATTCTATCCGGTTGATGACCTTGCTGAAAAAGAAACTTCCGATCATGGGAAGAAAGGAAAACAGTCCCGCAATCCAGTTGATGGAAAAAATGGTCATGATCACATATACGGACGCGCAGGCGGCGGCGCACACTTCGGCGGTATCCCTCATGGCCGAGCGGGCCCTTTCAAAAGCCTGGGAGGATGCTTTTGTATAGGTGTCGTAAAAATCCGCGTTCTCATAGCAGGCCACGTCCACATTGGCCGCCTTGTCAAAAAGCGTCCGGTTCAGCTTCTCATTCAGTTCCGCGTCCGTGCAGGGAATATAACACTCCTCCATCCAGATCTGGAAACCCGTGGTAAAGAAAATCACCAGCATGGTAATGCCGATAAACCCGGCCGTTTCCTCGAAACTTCTCCCGAACTCCGCCGCCCCGAACAAATATTTCATGAAAACCACGCTGAAAAAAGCCCATTCCCCATAGGAAAAAAACGCCTCCACAAAACTGAAAACCACCCTTCGGGGATTGATTTTCCAGAGCATTCCCAAAAAATAAAAATTATCTGAAATCGCATTCAGCTCAATTCTTTTTTTCATTTTCATCTCCATTCCGGAGCGTGTATGCGACGGTGGCGGCGCAAATCTCAATTTTGCGTCTGCCAGCAGAGCTTATTTGTGACGCCACACTGCCAAACAGTCCGGTTCCTATTTTCCGATACCTCCATTATATCATTGAGGGTTGCTTTTGAAAATACAAAACGTCTTTTTTCCGGTTGACAAATTTACTGCATCCAATTATAATCAAGTTATATAATCGATTTATATAACTAGTTTGTTTCATTTTCCCGGAAAATGTCACATAAAACCAGCGGGCGGAGTTTGTGTCTGCGCGACATCCACAAACTTGACATGCGCAAAAGGCCGCGCAGAAATGGGGTTAAATATGCCAAAACAACGCATTACAAAAGAGATGGTGGTGGATGCCGCTTTTGAGCTGGCCCGGAGCGGAGGAATGGAGCAGGTTGTGGTAAAAGCCATTGCCGGAAAAATCGGCTGTTCCGTGCAGCCAATTTACAGTTATTGCAAAAACATGGACGGACTGCGGCGGGATGTGGAAGAACGTACCAAATGTTTTGTGAAAGCATATATCGCATCGCATTTTGACAAAAACGACCCTTTCCGCAGCACAGGACAGGCCTATATCCGGCTCACTGAGGAAGAACCCAACCTGTTCAAAATTTTTATCTTGCACAGGCGGCAAGGCGTTTCTTCACTGGACGATCTGTACCGGGCGGAAGCCGACGGGCAAATCCCCGTGTTTCTGGCAGAAAACCTGAATATCAGCACGGACCGGGCCCGGCAGCTTCATCTGGACATGCTGATCTATACCATTGGGATCGGAACCATTTTTTCCATGACCACACCGGGCATTTCTTCAGATGAAATTTATTCGCAGCAGGAAAGAATCTATCAGATTCTCCTGAAACATATTTTGGAGGATAATGCCTGAAAGGAAACTTTCAGACGAAAACAGAATCCCCGCAAAAGCGGGATGGGAGGAAAAGATTGAAAATTGAAAATTTTCAATCCCAAGTTTGTGTCTGCGCGGCATCCACAAACTTGACATGCACAAAAGGCCGCGCAGAAATGGGGTTAAATATGAAACATAACATTTTAGTCTGTTACAAAAGCACCACCGGTTTTACAAAAAGATATGCGGAAATGATAAGCGGAGAAACAGGCTGTACCCTGATGAATTCCCGGGATGTCACAGCCCGCATAATCTCACAATATGACACAATAGTGTTTGGGGGCAGGCTTCACGCCGGAGTCATTGATGGACTGAAAAAAATCAGGAAACTTATAACCAAAAGCGGCGGAAAAACCTTTGTTGTATTTGCAACCGGCGCCATGCCCCTGGAGGCAGAGGAAACCATTCAGCAGATGTGGGAAAATAACCTGACCCCTGAGGAGCTGCGCCAGATTCCGCATTTTTATATGCCCGGCGGCCTGTGCTATGAAAAAATGCCGCTCCCGGATAAAATCATGATGAAGGCCTTTGCCAGTGTCATGAAACGCCAGCTGAGGCACAAAGAAAATAAAACGCCCATGGAGCAGAGTTTTGAAGAAAACATCTCCACTTCCTATGATATTTCATCAAAGGAATACGTAAAACCGCTGGTGTCGTTTTTAAAAGACAGAAAATGACATGTCCTTCATCCGTTTTTCCAGATAAACGGCCACACCATCCTCCTCATTTGAAAGTGTGATCTCATCCGCAATGTCTTTGACCTCCTGTATGGCATTCCCCATGGCCACACCTGTGCCGCACAGTTTTAGCATGCCTATATCCGCATAATCATCTCCAAATGCAATGATTTCCGATACTTCTGTGCGGCACGCTTCACATACTGCCAATATTGCCTTTTCCTTTGTAATTCCGCTTTTCGTAAATTTATACCAGTCGCCATCCGAAAAGTGCTGACTGTCCAGTTCTGAAAAATGTTCACATAATCTGCCTGCCAGGCCGGAGTCATGTATCTCCACGCATATCTTCAGCGCCTGATGGTTGAAATCCGTAAAATCCGAATATATGCTGTCGCCCCAGCTTTTGTACTCCTCTCTGGGATTTGTTTTGTAATTCCAATAATGTGCATCCAGTGTGTCAACCGTAATTTCACAATCCACACCACATATATTTCTTGCCGTCTGAATAAAATTTTTTGTCTCCGCCACCGAAAAAGAAGAAGAACAGATCATTTTTCCGTTTACCCTTACCAGTGCCCCGCCGCTGGAAATAAGAATATCCGGCTTCATTTCCTTTATAAATCCCAGGCAATTCTGCTCACCCCTTGAGGTTGAGATACCGGTCAGATACCCCTGCTCCCTGCATTTTGCCAGTATTTCCAAAGTATATTCCGATAAGGTTTTATCATTTCTCAACAAGGTGCCGTCTAAATCAAAAAGCAATATTCTTTTTTGGGTTTTCACGATCTGCCCTCCCCTTCCTTTCTCCCTCTCCAAATCCCCCAGAGGACAGAAATTATTGTGATCACGGCCACCAGCACCACAAAGCGTAGCAGCGTGTCGGCCATCCAGCTGACCTTTCCATGCCGGTACATATCCAGCACATATAGGGGATCCACATTATAATCCTCAGCCATACCGCTCAGCATCTGGCGCTCCTGGATGGTGGTATTACGGACATAGCCGGTGGGATAGCTGTCTGTGCCTGTGAGCATCAGGTAATCATCAAAGTATACGCACAGATATGAGCCGTCCTCCAGCTCCATCAGGTGATAACGGTTGTAAGTGCCGCCCACAATCCACTGGCTGATCTTCTGCACCTGGGTAATCGGATAGTCCCCGGCGATATATTCCGAAATCGTAACCTGCCTCCTGGAGCCGCGTCTTCCGGTATAATGCGTCCCCGCATGCTCCACGTCGCGCAGCCGCACCATAGGACAGGGTACCGGCCTGCCGCCGGATACCGTTGCCGGAATCTGTTCAGAAAAAAAGGCCTGTACATCCTCCTGTGTCTGAATCTGCCTGACGCCTTCTCCGGGTTTCTGGCCCTGTCCGGTCCCCTCCCCCGCCCATAAATCATAAATCCACCCTGTAGGGGCCGTAAGCATGATCCATAAGGCCAGAACGCCAATCAGGATAATCTTAACTATCTTTAGAACTGTACCATCTTCTTTTTTCATGTCTCTCTCCTTGCTGATATTTTTTCATAATGTTTCAACTCCGTTGTTTTTTCATTCAGCCGGGACCCGCCATATATTCTGGTCCTTTGCCGCTTCCTATGCCGTCACAGATACAGGCATTTCAGAAATGATATCCTGCCGGACAGCATATTTTCCCCCCACGGAATTGTGCAGTCAACAACCCCGCTGCAAGCAACGGGGCATCAAGCTTGTAGCGCTGCAAGCAG
>OFGH01000067.1_pt1 | contig 96217 bp, 77 predicted proteins | sample 1521721 | NCBI WGS metagenome assembly OFGH01 (sample SAMEA3504132, study PRJEB24116) | mouse gut metagenome | biome: mouse gut; feature: mouse-associated habitat; material: faeces | place: Denmark | collected 2011
GTTCCGGGCCAAAGACAGAGTAGCAGTCCCGCATGATGGAATCCGTCTGGGAAAGATCAAGATACCAGAACTGCACGATATAATCCCAGGTGCTTTTAGGGAGCACAAAGGGATCGGGATAAAAGTTAAGGAACTGGGATACGAAAGTATCCTGATAGGCGGCATGTCCGCCAGGGTTACAAGGTAACATCAAAAATCGCCTCCAATCAAAAAATGTACTTCATAATCAAGGGCGCGAAGCGCCGCATTTTTTGACTGGTTTGTCAAGTGTTTTCGAGAAAAAAGTGGGTGATTTTTGAAAAATAGGTTCTGAAAGCCCCATGAAATAAGGGCTGAAGATTCCGAGAAGTTATTACCATATACGAGGAGGAAACGATATGAAAAGTGGATCTTTTCGCAACTTTAAAAACGGATTTGAGACCGTGAACAACGGACAGGGCAGTTCCCAGAACCCCAAAGGGTCTGCCGGCAAAATTGCCGCCATTGTGGTTATCGTCCTGGCAGTGATTTTCCTGGCAGTAAATTCAGCCTACGAGATCAAGGAGCAGGAGCAGGCCGTACTGATCACCCTTGGCAAAGCCCAGGCGGTCACGGAACCGGGACTTCACTTCAAGATTCCTTTTATCCAGCAGGTCCGGAAAGTCAATACCACCATCCAGGGATTTTCCATTGGCTACAGCACGGACAACAACGAACTGAACGAAGAGGAATCCCTGATGATTACTTCCGACTTTAATTTCATCGACGTGGATTTTTACGTGGAATACCGTTACAGTGACCCCGTAAAAGCAGTTTACGCTTCCAAAGCGCCCCTGGATATCCTGAAAAACATCAGCCAGAGCTGCATCCGTACCGTGATCGGCAGCTATCCTGTGGATGATGTCCTGACCACCGGAAAAAATGAGATCCAGTCATCCATACGGGAAATGATTCTGGACCGCCTGGCCCAGCAGGACATTGGAATACAGCTGGTAAACATCACCATCCAGGACTCCGAACCGCCTACCGTGGAAGTCATGGAGGCCTTCAAGGCAGTGGAATCCGCAAAGCAGGGAAAGGAGACAGCCCTGAACAACGCCAACAAATACCGCAACGAGCAGATTCCCTCCGCCCAGGCGAAGGCAGATGGCATTATCAAAGATGCGGAAGCCCAAAAAACAGAACGAATCAACGAAGCTACCGCCCAGGTTGCACGTTTTAACTCCATGTACACGGAATATATTAAAAATCCGGTCATCACCAGACAGCGTATGTTTTATGAGGCCATGGAAAACGTGCTTCCCGATTTGAAGGTGATCATTGAAAGTCCCAGCGGAAATATGCAGACCATTTATCCCCTGGAATCATTTACCGGAACGGAAGAGGACATGTCCCGGGAAAATAACCCGGAAAACCCGGATCCTGCGGAACCCCACAGCCCTGTGCCCGAAAACTAATACCGGACCCGAAAGGAGAAAACATATGAAAACAGCAAAGAAAGCCGCCCTGATCATCATCATACTGGCCGCCATTATCGCAGGCGCATCCAGCCTCGTTATCACCCAGGAAAATCAGTACAGCCTGATCCGGCAGTTCGGAAAGGTGGACCATGTAGTGACCCAGGCCGGTATCAGCTTCAAGATTCCTTTTATCCAGAGTGTGGACACCCTTCCCAATCAGGTCCTGCTGTATGACCTGCCGTCCTCGGATGTCATTACAAGTGACAAAAAGACCATGATCTGTGACAGTTATATTTTATGGAGAATCTCGGACCCCCTGAAGTTCGCCCAGACCCTGAATTCCTCCATCACGGGCGCCGAAGGCAGACTGGACGTTATTGTATACAATTCCACCAAGAACGTGATCAGCAGCACTTCCCAGGATGACGTGATATCCGGACGCAACGGGGAATTATCGGCTTCCATCATCGCCAATATCGGGGATTCTCTGGATCAGTACGGAATTGAACTGTTGTCTTTTGAGACCAAAAAGCTTGACCTGCCCGGTGACAATAAAGCTGCCGTCTATGAACGTATGATTTCCGAACGCGACAATATTGCCGCCACCTACACTGCGGAAGGCAGCTCCGAAGCACAGATTATCCGGAACACCACCGACAAGGAAGTGACCGTACTTCTCTCCGAGGCTGACCGGGAAGCCGCTATCCTGATTGCAGAAGGCGAAGCCGAATATATGCGGATTCTTTCCGAAGCGTACAATGACGAGTCCAAGCAGGAATTTTACTCCTTTGTCAGAAGCCTGGATGCCCTGAAGATTTCCATGCAGGGCGGCCGCAAGACAGTGATCCTCTCCCCGGATTCCCCTATCGCACAGATTTTCTACGGCGGAGAGTGACAATAGACATGCATTATATGCAAGAAGTGCACGGCACACAAAAGGCTGTCCCCCAATGGCTTTCCGCCAGGGGAGACAGCCCTTCCCATCTCACCATTTCAATCCGCTGAAAATCCCAGCTTACCATGGCATTGCCGGATAACTCAGCATTTTTCCGGTTCCGGATACTCCACTCCGAATGTTTCCACAGTGACGCTTTCCATCACCTGGTTTTCGTAGGGACGGTCGGACGCGCCGTCGGTGGAGACCTCCGCAATACGGTTTACCACATCCATGCCCTCTGTCACTTTTCCGAACGCGGCATAGGAGCCATCAAGATGCGGCGCCTTTTTGTGCATGATAAAAAACTGTGACCCGGCGGAATCGGGATGCATGGATCTTGCCATGGACAATACCCCCTCTGTATGCTTCAGCTCATTGTCCACACCGTTGCTGGAGAACTCTCCCTTAATGCTGTAGCCCGGTCCGCCCATGCCCGTGCCGTCGGGGCAGCCCCCCTGGATCATAAAGCCCTTAATCACGCGGTGAAAAATAAGCCCATCATAAAACTTCTTCTGCACCAGACTGATAAAATTGTTTACGGAAATCGGTGCAATCTCCGGATACAGCTCCAGCTTAATGATTCCCCCATCTCTCATGGTGATTGTGACAATCGGATTTTTTTCCATAATGAATTTCCTTTCTGTTTAAAATAAAGTATAATCAGTTTATATTGATTTTATAATAAAAGAATCTTATCGTAAAGAGGAAACTGGAGAAAGATGGTATATTTAAAAGAAATTAAAGTTCCCATAGAGAGTCAGGAAGGCGTTCTGTATGTGACGGATGACGCGAAGACGGCAGACCGGCTGCTTCAGGAAGATAAAGCCGTGATCATATACATTCACCCGGCAAACCGGCAGCAGGATTTTTCCCGTTTTCTGTTCGCAGTGGAAGATCCGGAAGACCTGGAACCGGAATACATCCAGCGGGTTTACCGGAGGCAGAAAGGACTCCCCTGGAATATCCTGGAAACCGGCAGATGTCTGGTCCGTGAGACCACCCCTGAGGATGTGGAGGATTTTTTCCATATCTACAGTCATCCTGCCATCACCAGACACATGGAGGGGCTTTACCCGGAAATAGAGCAGGAAAAGAAATATGTGCGGGAATACATTGCCAGCATGTACACATTTTACGGATTCGGTGTCTGGACCATTGTGGAAAAAGAAAGCGGTTCCATCATCGGCAGGGCGGGTATTTCCTGGCGGGAGGGATTTGAATCTCCCGAGCTGGGTTTCATGATAGGAGTGCCCTGGCAGGGAAAAGGCTATGCCGCCGAAGTTTGCAGGGGAATTCTGCAATATGCCCGGGCAGCGCTGGAATTTACAAAGGTACAGGCAGTGGTGGAAAGGGAAAACCTGCCCTCCCTGAAACTATGCAGGAGGCTTGGCTTTCACTGTAAAGCAAAGCTCACTCTGGATGGCAGGGATTATTATCTGCTATTGCTCACCCGTTTTCCGGAGGCAGGCGCCGTCCGCTTCCTGTAATTTGGGGCTGCCTGTTTCATCACGCCTCTTATTCATATTTTGTTTACAAATCATTCAAGTTTTTTTAAATCAATTATCATTGTTTATACATTTCTTATCTATATACTATAACTATCAAGTGAACGGAACACTGATAAAGCAAAGAGCCAGCCAAAGTTACTGTTTACTAAATAACTTTTTCATAATAATGCCAGAAAACCCCGGGTTTTCTGGCATCCTCCCTTTTCAGGGATAAACATTTTCCCTATCATAAAACAATACATTGTAATTTCCTGGAAAAATACTCTGAACCGAGCAGAATTTTACCCCTAAAAAGGGAGGATGCCAAGGAACTGACGTTCCTTGGCTATAATTATGAAAAAGTTATTCAGTAAACTGTGGCTTGCCTTTGACACTTACTTTGTTTGTGTTCATGATCTAAGTATATACAAAAGAAATGTCTAAATCATGATAATAATTCAAATATTCATTGAATGATTTGTAAACAAAATATGAATCAGGCCTTCCCCACAGATCCGAACAGTTCCATCTTCTCCTTCACGGTAGCCTTGATGGCCTCGGCGCCGGGAGCCAGAAGCTTACGGGGATCAAATCCCTTGCCCTGCTGGTCCTTGCCTGCCTCGATGTACTTGCGGGTAGCATCCGCGAAAGCCAGCTGGCACTCTGTGTTCACATTGATTTTTGCCACACCCAGGGAGATGGCTTTCTTGATCATGTCTGCCGGAATGCCTGTCCCGCCGTGAAGCACCAGAGGCATTTCCCCGGTGAGCTGCTGAACGGCATCCAGGGTTTCAAAGCTTAAGCCCTTCCAGTTTTCAGGATATTTGCCGTGGATGTTTCCGATACCTGCTGCCAGGAAATCTACACCCAGATCAGCGATGGCCTTGCACTCCTTGGGATCCGCACATTCGCCCATACCTACGACGCCGTCCTCCTCGCCGCCGATGGAACCTACTTCCGCCTCAATGGAAATTCCCTTTCCGTGGGCTGCAGCTACCAGTTCCGTGGTCTTGGACACGTTCTCTTCGATGGGATAATGGGAGCCATCGAACATAACGGATGAGAATCCTGCCTCGATGCACTTATAGCAGTGCTCATAGGAACCATGATCCAGATGAAGCGCCACAGGCACATCAATGTCCAGGTCCTTCAGCAGACCGTTTACCATACCCACTACCGCATGGTAACCGCCCATGTACTTGCCGGCGCCTTCGGATACGCCCAGAATCACAGGAGACTTGCACTCCTTTGCGGTCAGCAGGATGGACTTTGTCCACTCCAGATTATTGATGTTGAACTGTCCCACCGCATAGTGGCCTGCTTTTGCTTTTTTAAGCATTTCTGTTGCTGAAACTAGCATAATACTGATACCTCCATTTTATATATTTGGCACTGTCATGCTGAATTTGTAAATTAAGCATAATACTGCCATGAATATCTTTTTTTATTTATTTGGAAGGCGGTTTTTTTACCCTGATGTCAATTCCTTTGCATACATTTCTTATGGTCACTTTTGTATGGCTGCCGCCGTTTTCGCCATCCAATGTCCATGCCACCGGTTCTTTGGACTCCAGTACCAGCTCCGCAGTGCGGAAGCAATACATGGCATCCGTGTTAATATTCCTGTCCAGCAGGGAGATCATGATGTTATTCAGTTCTACCGGATTTCTGGGCTGCCTGATCAGTGTCACCTCAAAAAGTCCGTCATCCAGCTTCACGTTTTTTCCCGTAATATTCTTAAAGCCGCCTACGGACATGGAGTTGGTAATCATGCCGAAGATAAAGTCATCCTCTGCCTCATTCCCCTCCCAGCTGACTTTCATATGAAAAGAACGAATGGAAGACAGTCTCTTCATACCCTCCAGCAGGTAAGCCATGTGCCCCAGCACATTTTTCATGTCCTGCGCCGTCTCATAGGACACATCTGTAAAAAGTCCAAAAGCCGCAATATAGACAAAAACATCATCCACATCATCATACCGGAAGGATCCGATATCACAATGGAAGTTTCTGCCTTCCACAATAGCCTCTGCCGCCCGTATCATGTTCTTGGGCAAAGCAAGACTTCCCCCGAAATCATTGGTGCTTCCCGCGGGAATATAGCCGACAGGTGTTCGCACACCGCTCTGAATTATGCCTGTCACCACTTCGTCCAGTGTTCCATCACCGCCGCTGCACACCACCAGGTCATATCCCTCCCGGCGTCCGGCCACGGCCACTCTTGCGTCGTCATGTTTCAGTGTGGGCACTATGGTAATCTCATATCCGGCTCTCGCAAATACATTCAGAATATCGGAAAGTTTATTCCTGATCTGCGCTTTTCCAGCTTTTGGATTATATACAAATAACAGCTTTTTATCCATACTCCTATTACTCTTCCAGTCCCTCCAGGAAATCGGCAATCCCTTCTATCGCCTCATTTTCATCGGAGCCTTCTGCCGAAATCTCCAGGTTTTCACTGATATCCATACCCAGGGTCATCATGCCCATGATGCTCTTTGCATTCACCTTTCGGTCACCGGACTGGATATAAATAGCACTTTCGTACTTGCTGGCTTTTTGAACCAGCAGTGCGATATGTCTGGCCATCTGTTCGTCTTCCAGACTGATGCCGATACTTTTCTTTTTCATTTCCTTTCCTCCTCTTTGCCGTCCGTTCTTACAGCCTTATTTTTTCTGCAAGCTCGCTCAGCTTGCGTAATCTATGGTTTACCCCGGATTTTCCCAGAACCGGATCAAAAAATTCTCCCAGTTCCTTCAATGGCACATCCGGATGCTCCAATCGTATTTCTGCCATCTCTCTCAGATTGTCCGGCAAATTCTGAAATCCATAGTGTGTCCTTAAAAATTCAATATCCTCCGTCTGTCTTGCCGCTGCGCTAATGGTCTTTGCGATATTGGCGGTCTCACAGTTCACCCGCCGGTTGACAGAATTTCTCACTTCCTTCAGAATGCGGAGATTTTCCATATTCATCAGGGACCGGGGCGCCTCGCAGACATTCAGCAGCTCCACAATTGCTGCCCCTTCTTTCAAGTAAACAATATGGTATTTCTTACGGATGACAATCCTTGATTCAATTCCAAAACCCCTGATCAATTCCTGCAGCTGCCTCGCCTTACCGGCATCACTGCAGTCAAATTCCAGATGATACCCTTTTGCCGGGTCACTCATGGAGCCGGCACTCAGAAATGCGCCTCTCAGAAATGCTCTCCTGCAGCATGATCTTTTCAGCAGAAGGGAGCTGACCGGCCTGTCAGGGTTTCCCAGTTTGTCCAGCAGGCCCTCTATATCCTGCTCCCCTAACACAATATCCGTATTTATATTATATGTTTTTTTCAATAATGTAAAGCCTTTTCTGGCAACAGCTTCATTTTCTGTCTGAAATCCGACCAGAAAACCACCGTTTTCTTCCTGTCCCAGCTGTCCGCAGAAATTCACCAGCGCCGCCAGCTCGGCAATCTGGCAATGTCTGGCAGGACTGACCCGTTTTGCCAGTTCTTCTTTCACCTCGCCCGCAAAAGACATGTGGCCTCCTATTTATTCCGGTCCGCATCCACCATCCTCTTTACTATTGGCGGCTGACGTCCCGGTGGTACAGTTTCATTCCGTATTTACCTTTGTCCTTCATGCGCCGGTACAGTTCATTGGCCAGGGTCACACTTCTGTGTTTCCCCCCGGTACAGCCAATGGCAATTACCAGGCGGTACTTTCCCTCTTTGACATAATTGGGAATCAGGAAATGCAGCATATCCGTGAGCTTTGCCATAAAGGCTTCCGCCTCCTCAAAGCCCATCACATATTCCTGTACTTCCCTGTCATTTCCGGTCTTGTATTTTAATTCCTCAATGTAGAACGGATTCGGCAGAAAACGCACATCCATCACCAGGTCGGCGTCCGAAGGAATCCCATGCTTAAATCCAAATGACAGTACTGTCACCATCAGACTATTATATTCCGAATTCTCCACAAAAATACGGTCGATTTCCTCTTTTAACTCCCTGGTCAGCAAAAGGGAAGTATCAATCACATAATCCGCATGGCGCCGGATATTTTCCAGCACCTTCCGCTCTGCCCTGACACCATCCTCCACACGGCCCTCCATGGCAAGGGGATGAATCCTCCTGGTCTCTTTATAGCGCTTGATAAGCACGTTCTCGTCCGCGTCCATAAACAGAATTTCCAGCTGATAACCTGTGCTCTTCAGTTTCTCCAGCACTCTCGTGGCGTCCTCAAAAGATTGGTCGGAACGCACGTCCAGCCCCAGCGCCACCTTTCCCACCTCGCTGCCCGGCATGGATATCAGCTCCGCAAACTTCTCAACCAGCGAAACCGGAAGGTTGTCCACACAGTAAAAGCCTGCATCCTCCAACATTTTCAAGGCGGTGCTCTTGCCACCGCCGCTCATTCCCGTCACCACTACGAATCTCATATTCATTCCCATTGTTACCCGAAACGGGTATGTCTGAAAGTTGTTTCCCGGAAACATGGCGGTTTGCTCCCGCCGCCATGCTTCCGGTGTATCCTAAAAACCCAGAAATACGACCTCCGGCTCCAGTTCTACCCGGAATCGCTCCTTCACCCGTGTCTGTATTTCCGCAATCACTGCCCGCACATCCTGCGCCGAGGCGCCGCCGGCATTGATGACAAAGCCGCAATGCTTATCCGACACCCTGGCACCGCCTATCTGAAATCCCCGGAAGCCGGCCTCCATGATCAGCTGTCCGGCAAAATGCCCTTCCGGGCGCTTGAAAGTGCTTCCGGCGCTGGGGTATTCCAGAGGCTGTTTTTCCCTGCGCCTTTCCGCCAGTTCATCCATTTTGGATTTTATGACATCCCTGTCACCCGGTTCCAGCCGGAAAGTCACCTCTGTCACCGTAAAGGGGCTATGCTTAATGACACTGGTGCGGTATCCAAATTCCATGGTGTCATTGTCCAGCTCCATGATCTCTCCCTCACGGCTCACCACATTCACCTGTTCTGTCACCTGGCACATCTCTCCTCCGTAAGCGCCTGCGTTCATCACTACGCCCCCGCCTACAGTGCCCGGGATTCCCGCGGCAAATTCCAGTCCCGTGAGTCCGTGTACCAGGGCCGCATGCGCCACCTGGGCCAGCGTCGCTCCTGCCTTGGCCACAATGCGGCAGCCCTGCACGGCAATATCGCTCATTTTTCTGCCAATCTGCAGAATCACACCCTTATACCCGGAATCGTTCACCAGCAGATTACTGCCGTTTCCCAGCACAAAAAAAGGTACTCCTGCCAGCTCCAGATATTTCCGGACCTTTTTCAGCTGTTCTTCATTCTCCAGCTCCAGAAAGCAATCGGCAGGTCCCCCTATCCGAAAGGTAGTATGGCCTGCCATTGGCTCCTGTAAAAAAATATTTTCACGGGGTACGAATTTCTGTAATGCCTCCACTACTGCTTCACTAATCATTCTACTGACATCTCTTTTCTGAAATCTGATTTCCTGACATAGCGATTCAGCCTTTGGCCAAACCGTTGCTCCCTGACCTTTTTCCTGCCTGCGGCAGCAGACGCCCGCAGGCAGGAAGCATAAGTCCGTGCATCCCCGGTATCTTTCCTTTCTTCCTGCGCGTCAAACCAGGATCAGTGCCGCCGCGCCGTAAATTCCCGCGTCATTTCCCAGCTGGGCCAGCGCAAATTTGGTTCCCCTGCATCCTTTAAACGCATACTTCCGGAACGGCCGTTCCACAAACGGCAGCAGGACTTCTCCGGCTTTGGACACACCGCCCCCGATGACAAAAACCTCCGGGTCCACCACGGATGCCACCAGCGCCAGACCTTTTCCCAGATAATCCCCGAACTGCGCCGCTATGGCAATGGCTGCCGCGTCCTTCTCCTTCACGGCGTCGAACACTGTCTTGGCAGAAACGTTTCCCTCCCTCAGAACGGTAGGTTCGTCATGTTCCGCCAGGTATTTTCTTGCCAGGCGCGCAATTCCCGTGGCTGACGCATATTGTTCCAGACAGCCCTTATTTCCGCAGTTACAGCTTTCCGTCTCATCATCCACCAGATGAATATGTCCGATCTCCCCGCCTGCTCCCGCAGCGCCGGTGAGAACCTTGCCATTCACCACGATTCCGCCGCCCACGCCGGTTCCCAGAGTCACTGCCACCATGCTGCTGCAGCCTTTGCCGCCTCCCTGCCACATTTCGCCGAAAGCCGCCGCATTGGCATCATTTGTGGCTTTTACCGGTACCTTAATATATGCGCCCAGCGCATCCGGTATGTTAAAGGTTCCCCAGCCAATATTCACGGCCCCGCCCAGAAGCGTACCCGTTTCATCCATGGGACCAGGCACACCCACCCCGATTCCTGCCACGTCTCCTTCGCCGAGACCGCGCTCATTCATCTTGGCATGTATGCTCCTGGCCACATCTTCCAGAATATAAACGCCCTTGTTCTCTTTCCGGGTGGGAATTTCCCATTTCTCCAGAACATTTCCCGTGGTGACAAAAAGCCCCATCTTCACGGTCGTTCCGCCCACGTCAACCCCAAATGCGTATTTCCCCATACTCTTTCCGCTCCTATCTTTATTGTATTACTTTACATTCTTTTTATCTTTTCCATATGGCTGTTTCCCTGTCTCTCACCAGAGTTCCTCTTCCCGCTTCCGGGCAAATGAATTCTGTACCCGGGAGTAAAGTTCCTGGGCTGCGTTGTATCCCATCTTCTTCTGGCGATGGTTGACCGCCGCCGACTCACAGATCACCGCCACATTTCTGCCGGGACGGATGGGGATATTGTAACATACCACCTTGTTGCCCATATACTCCGTGTAATTCTCTTCCAGTCCCAGTCTGTCATATTCCTTATCTCGATCCCAGTCCTCCAGGCGAATCACCAGGTCTATATTCTGGGTATCCATGACGGCAGAGGCCCCGAACAGAGCCTTCACATCCACCACGCCGATTCCCCGCAGTTCAATGAGATGTTTCAGCATTTCCGGCGCCGAGCCCACCAGTGTGTCTTCACTGACCTTCCGGATCTCCACCACATCATCCGTCACCAGACGGTGTCCTCTCCTTACCAGTTCCAGGGCAGCCTCTGATTTGCCGATACCGCTCTCGCCCGTAATCAGCAGTCCCTCCCCATAGACATCTACCAGCACTCCATGCACGGAAATGCAAGGGGCCAGCTTCACATTCAGCCATCTGATAGCCTCTGCCATAAATGCCGATGTGGATTTCCGGGTGGACAATATGGGAACCTTGTGCGTGATGGCCGCCTGGGCAAAAATAGGGTCGGGTTTCAGTTCCCGGCAGAACACCACGGCAGAGACATCATAACTCATAAACTCGTTATAGATCTCCCGCTTCCTCTCATCAGGCATATTCTCCATGTAACTGTATTCCACAAAACCGATAATCTGCAGACGGGTGGAATCAAAATGTTCAAAATATCCCGTCAGCTGTAATGCAGGACGGTTCACGTCCGGCTGGGTAATGCGGATTTCTTTCACATCTGTCTCCGGTGTGAGATTCTCCAGTTTCATCTTTTCTATCAGCCGGGTCAGTCTGACACTTTCCATAATTGTCTTATCTCCTGTTTCATGCCCTTCTGTGTCAACATTATATCCCATGATTTCAGACCAATCATGGTATTCATGGCCATTCGGCCTCTTCTTTTCAAGAATAAGGTCATTATACCATAATTCTGTGCGCATCAGCGCACATGGAACCAATAGTTGACACAATGACCTTCTGTGTCAACATTATACCATGATTTCAGACCAATCATGGTATTCATGGCCATTCGGCCTCTTCCTTTCAAGAATAAGGTCATTTTAACATAATTTTGTGCGCATCAGCGCACATGGAATCAATAGTTGACACAATGACCTTCTGTGTCAACATTATACCATATTCCCAACGCATTGTGAAGCAATATGTGTAATAAGAATTTAAGGTTCTGTAGGAATTTTATGAAAAAATTGATATATTTGCTCCGCTGCGCGGCGGTTGATCTCCGGCAGCCCGGCCAGCTCCTCCACGTCGGCCGCCTTTATTTCCTCTATGGATTTAAAGTGCCGCATCAGCGCCTTCCTTCTTGCGGGTCCCACGCCGGGTATTTCATCCAGGACGGATTTCACCTGGGATTTGCTGCGCAGGGATCTGTGGTATTCAATGGCAAATCGGTGGGCTTCATCCTGCACCCGCGTAATCAGCTTAAATCCCTCGGAATGGGTGTCTATGGGAAGCTCCACATTGTTGAAATACAGTCCCCTGGTACGATGATTATCATCCTTCACCATTCCGCACACCGGAATGGAAATCTGCAGTTCCGCAAGTACGGATAAGGCAATATTCACCTGTCCCCTGCCGCCGTCCATCATCAGCAGATCCGGAAATTTCGTAAATCTGCCGTATTCCTTATCCATCTCCTTTGCTTCCAGCTCCCTGCCCTCTTCCAGTCCATGCCGGAACCTCCTGGTCAGCACTTCCCTCATACAGGCATAATCGTCCGGCCCTGATACGGTCTTAATGCGGAATTTACGATAATCGCTGGGCTTGGGCTTGCCCTTTTCAAACACGATCATGGAACCTACATTTTCAAATCCGTTGATGTTGGAAATGTCAAACGCCTCCATGCGCTCAATATGAGCCAGGCCCAGAAGTCCCGCAATTTCCTTCACGGCCCCTATGGTACGGCCTTCCTCCCGCTTCAGCCTCTCTCTGTCCTGCTCCAGAATATGTTTTGCATTCTGGGCCGCCAGTTCCACCAGCTTTTCCTTGGAACCGATCTTGGGCACCCGGATATATACCCTGGCTTCCTTCCGGCCGGTGAGCCATTTTTCGATCAGCTCCCTGTCGCCGATCTCACATTGCAGCATCAGTTCCCTGGGGATAAACGGCGTGCCCGCATAAAACTGTTTGACAAAATCCTCCAGGATCCCTGCCTTATTATCAGATGACACATTTGTCATATAATAATGTTCCCTGCCGATCAGCTTGCCATCCCGGACAAAAAACACCTGGACCACGGCTTCCCGGTCATCCTGGTACAGCGCTATGACATCCTTGTCCTCGCCCGCGCTGTCCGTCATCTTCTGTTTCTGGGAAACCTGCCTGACACTGTTGTACAGATCCCTGTAGCCCGCAGCAGCCTCAAAATCCAGGGCTTCTGCCGCCGCCTTCATCTTTGAATCCAGTTCCCCCAGAATGATATTATAATTGCCGTTTAGAAATTCCATCGCCTGCGCCACCTGTTGCCGGTACTGTTCCCCGGTCACATATCCCTGGCAGGGGGCATCGCACTGCTTGATATGATAGTTCAGGCAGGGCCGGTCCAGTCCGATATCCCTGGGAAGACTGCGGTTGCAGGTTCTGAGATGATACAGTTTATTCAGCAGTTCGATGGTATCCTTCACCGCTGCCGCGCCGGTATACGGCCCAAAGTACTTGGATTTATCCTTTTTCATGAGCCTGGAAAACAAAATGCGCGGATACTCTTCCCCCAGCGTCACCTTTATATACGGATAAGTTTTATCGTCCTTCAGCAAAGTATTGTACTTGGGCGAATGCTCCTTGATCAGATTGTTTTCCAGCACAAGGGCTTCCAGTTCCGAGTCGGTGACAATATATTCAAACCGGGCAATCAGGGACACCATCTTGTCGATCATGGGCCCTCTGCCTATATTTTCCCGAAAATATGAACGGACCCGGCTGCGGAGATTAATTGCCTTTCCCACATATAAAATAACATCTCTGTCATCTCTCATAATGTAGACTCCCGGCTCTTTGGGAAGCTTTTTCAGTTCTTCTTCAAAATTGAACATGCATTCCGCTCCTTACTTTAAAAACAAGTCAATTCCGTTTGCGATCCCCTCCGCAATTTTCTGCTGATAGTCCTCCGTGGCCATCAGGGTATCCTCCTCCGGGTTGGTCATGTAGCCCATCTCCACAATGGTCACCGGAACCTGACACCAGTTAATACCGCTCATGGTATCCGTCTCCCATACATACTGCTTCTTGCATCCCGTGGCAGCTACCAGCTCGCTCAGCACATGGTCCGACAAATCCCTGCTTTTCTGGTAATAGTCCCCGTTATACGGATTGGCGGCCGTCTGGCAGATAGTCATGGCCCCATGCACGGAAGTGTCTTCCGAACCGTTGGCATGAATCCGGATAAACGCATCCGCAGAGGCATCATTTGCCACCTGTGCCCGTTCGCTGTTGCTCATGTCCACGTCATGGGTGGTTCTTACCATAATTACCTGATAGCCTCTTTCCGTCAGTTCTGTCTCCAGCTTTTCTGCCACCATCAGTGTCAGTTCATATTCTTTCAGTCCGCTGGTGGCCCCGGAAGTCCCGCCGGCAACTTTCGCCTTGGTCTCGCTGGCCCCTGGCCCCACCGGTTCCTTTTCGCTGTTCCCTTTTTTCTGATGTCCTGCGTCAATGACTACCACCAGGCCATTCTGCTCCGGGGAGACTTCCTGCGCAGGCGCAGACTCTTCCGGGGAATCCTGTCCGGGCACAGACTCTCCATCCTGTACCCCGGTGCTTTCATCCGCTCCGGGTTCCTCTCCCTCTTTTGCAGCGCTTTCCGTACCGGTTCCTGTATCCTCCCCGGTATCTTCATCCCCGCCGGTTTCTGTATTCTCCACGGCACTTTCGTCCCCGGCGGCCGCTGTATCTCCCGCGGTACGGCTTTCGTCCCCACCGTCATTCTGCCCGGAGCGGTCCTTTTCCTCCCCTGCTGATGACATATCCGTATGCTCCCCGCTTTCCGAAGATACCGCCTCTCCCTGAAGCCGCACCGGTTCCTCCGAACGATTCCCGCATCCCGCCAGCAAAAGCACTGTCAGCAGACCTCCCGCTATCATCCGGCCAAATAATAACTTTGTTCCCTGTTTCCCTTTCCGTGGTCCATGTCCTGCCATCCTTGTGTTCCTCACTTCCTTCTAATCCCGCTTCTGTCTCACGCCGGCTCATCTCTTTCTGCCCTCTCCTCCGCGGACAAAGAGACTGGCAGTGGATATCACCTCAATGATTCCGGTTCTAAGACGCAAGAGTAGGATGTACTGCCCGAACGCAGTACATCCTATCCTCAGTCACTCTATCTTTCCGTTGGAAAATCTTCCCACCGGCCTGCCGTCATTCCGTTCGGATTCACCGTTTTCCCCGGCTGCGTCCTCTTCCGGCTGTTTCGGTTCCTCAGTTCCGGCATTTTCTCCCTCCGGTATCTCCTGTGGCTCCTTCGCTCCCTGCTCCTCCGGGTCTTCCGCTTCGGATATCCGTACCGGCTCCGGAATTTCTACAGGTCCCGGCATCTCAATGACATTGGGAACACCCTCCGTTGACACCGGGTTTTCTTCTCCCGCCGGTTCCCGGCTCCCGCTTCCGGAAGTCTCTTCCTTTTTCTCCTCCGGCTCAGGCAGCCCTTTCTCCCTGCGGAAAATCTGCATAAATTCCTTTCCGGTAATCGTTTCCTTCTCAATCAGGAATTCTGCCAGCTTATCCATGATCTGCCGGTTCTCCCGCAGCATGGACAGCGCCTTCTCATAACTGTCCTTCAGGATCTCCACTACTTCCGTATCGATCTCCGCCGCTGTGGTATCACTGCAGTTCAGCGCCGTCCGTCCCTCCAGGTACTGGCTTTCCACAGTGGCAAGCCCCACCAGGCCGAAACGCTTGCTCATGCCGTAACGAGTCACCATATTCCGGGCAATATCGGTTGCTTTCTCGATATCATTGGCAGCGCCTGTGGTGACGGTGTCGAACACCACCTCTTCCGCCGCGCGCCCGCCCACCAGGCTCACAAGCATGTCACGCAGCTCTGCCTCCGTATTCAGATACTTTTCCTCCTCCGGCACATGCATCACATACCCCAGGGCCCCCATGGTCCGGGGCACAATGGTAATCTTCTGCACCGGCTCGGAATTTTTCTGCAGCGCGCTGATCAGCGCATGCCCCACCTCATGGTAGGACACAATCTTGCGCTCCTCCCTGCTCATGATGCGGTCCTTTTTTTCCTTGCCCACCAGAACCACTTCCACAGAGTCAAACAAATCCTTCTGGCAGACGTAATCCCGTCCTTCCTTTACCGCATTAATGGCAGCCTCGTTGATCATATTCGCAAGGTCGGATCCGACCGCACCGCTGGTAGCCAGCGCAATGGCATCCAGGTCAACGGTCTCGTCCATCTTCACATCCTTGGCATGAACCTTCAGAATCTCCACACGGCCCTTCAGGTCAGGCTTATCCACAATGATACGCCGGTCAAAACGCCCGGGCCTCAGAAGCGCCTTATCCAGAATCTCCGGACGGTTTGTGGCACCCAGAATCAGAATCCCCTTGGAACTGTCGAAACCATCCATCTCGGAGAGCAGCTGGTTCAGCGTCTGTTCCCGTTCCTCGTTTCCCCCGCCGTATTTGGAATCACGGCTGCGCCCGATGGCGTCAATTTCATCGATAAAAATAATACAGGGGGCATTTTTCGTGGCTTCCTTAAACAGATCCCTTACCCGGCTGGCTCCCACACCTACATACAGCTCTATAAAATCGGAACCTGTCAGGGAAAAAAACGGAACATGCGCCTCACCTGCCACCGCCTTGGCCAGCAGGGTCTTACCGGTTCCGGGAGGGCCCACCAGCAGGGCGCCTTTGGGAAGCCTGGCGCCGATTTTGGAATATTTTCCGGGATTGTGCAGGAAATCCACCACTTCCACCAGGGATTCCTTCGCCTCATCCTCTCCGGCAACATCTTTGAAAGTAACTCCCGTCTCCTTCTGTACATAGACTTTGGCATTGCTCTTGCCCACTCCCAGGGGACCTCCCGAACCTCCCATCTTCCGGAATACCACCCCCAGCAGAATCCACATCAGCACCACCGGCAGAACCACATACAGCAGAATGTCCAGGATACGCCCTGAATTATCGCTTAAAACACGGCTTCCGTCGATGCCATGCTCCTCCATGCGGGCCGTGAGAGTATCCAGGTCCTCCATGATGATAGTGGAATAAGTCACCGGGGTATTTCCATAAAAAGGATAGGGCATCTGGGGCGCGGGCGCATCGGACTGGGACTTGTCATCCTTCTTCAGGGTAAACAGGATCTGTCCTGTACTCTGTACCTCCACAGCCTCCACTTCATCCCGGTTCACATGCTCCAGAAATTTCGTGTAGCTGACTTCCTGGGTATTTCCATTGCCCCCGAACAGAAGATTCCAGAGCACGAAAACCAGCAGCACCGTGCTGAGTCCCGCCAGCAATATCATCATCATGTTCGGTCTTCTGGGGGGCTGGTTTCCGTTTCCGTTGCCGCCGTTGTTCCCCGGCTGATTTCCATTTCCGCCGTTATATCCGCCGCCATTGTCATACTGGTTCATTTGATTATCCATAGTAACTCCGTTTCTTTTTTGCTTTGCACACAGACTGCAGCTTTACAATGAGAATGATGCTCCATCATAAAATACTCACTTCATTATAGATAGTAGGAAATGATAAATCAATAGCATAATTGTGAAAAATCAGAATTAACTCTTAAAGATTTCTAAACTTTTTACCATTCCAATATGGGAAAATGTGTGGTAGAATAAAAAAGTATTTTTTACGGACTTATTACATGATGGAAGCGAGGCTGACAATGAAAATCGGTTTTGACAACAACAAATATCTGAAGATGCAGTCGGAACATATCAGGGAACGCATCGTCCAGTTTGGGGACAAGCTATACCTGGAGTTCGGTGGAAAACTTTTTGACGATTATCACGCTTCCCGGGTGCTTCCCGGTTTTGCACCTGACGCAAAGCTGCAAATGCTGATGCAGCTTTCCGATTATGCAGAAATCGTCATCGCCATCAGCGCCGTGGATATTGAGAAAAATAAAATCCGGGGAGATCTGGGCATCACCTATGATGTGGATGTGCTCCGCCTCCGGGATGAATTCCTGAACCGGGGCCTGTATGTGGGAAGCGTTGTCATCACCCACTACTCCGGCCAGCGCAGTGCGGAACAGTTTAAAGCCAAACTGGAAAAGAAAAACATCAAAGTTTACCTTCATTACATCATTGAAGACTATCCTGCCAATGTGCCCCTCATCGTCAGCGAAAACGGCTATGGGAAAAATGAATACATAGAGACCTCAAGGCCGCTGGTAGTAGTCACCGCCCCCGGACCGGGAAGCGGAAAAATGGCAACCTGCCTGTCCCAGCTCTACCATGACAAGCAGCGGGGCCTCACTGCCGGTTATGCGAAATTTGAGACCTTTCCCATCTGGAACATACCCCTGAAGCATCCCATCAACCTGGCCTATGAAGCGGCAACCGCCGATTTAAATGACGTAAACATGATCGACCCTTTCCATCTGGAAGCCTATGGCGAAACAACGGTAAATTATAATCGGGATATTGAGATATTTCCCGTGCTGAATGCCATTTTTGAGGGCATCTACGGAACCAATCCCTATAAATCCCCCACTGACATGGGTGTCAATATGGCGGGAAACTGCATTATCGATGACGCTGCCTGCTGCGAGGCATCCAAAATGGAAATCATACGCCGGTATTACAATGCCCTGGGAAGGGTGGTCAGGGATGAAACCTCCGAGACAGAGGTCTTCAAAATAGAGCTGCTGATGAAGCAGGCCAAGATCACTACCGCCGACCGCAAAGTAACCGCCGCCGCAAAGAAATACGCAGAGGAGCTGGGCGTACCCACTGCCGCCATAGAACTGCCTGACGGCACCATTATCACCTCCAAAACCTCCGACTTCCTGGGAGCTTCCGCGGCGCTGCTCCTGAATGCGCTGAAATATCTGGCCGGCGTGGAAAAAGACATTAAACTCATCAAGCCCCAGGCCATCGAGCCCATTCAGGACTTAAAAGTCCGGTATCTGGGCGGGCGCAATCCCCGCCTCCACACGGACGAGGTCCTGATTGCCCTCTCCCTGGCGGCCTGCACCGACGACAATGCCAGACATTCCCTGGAACAGCTTCCCAGGCTGAAAGGCTGCCAGGTCCACACTTCCGTAATGCTCTCCGAAGTGGACATCAAGATCTATAAAAAGCTGGGTGTGGACCTGACCAGCGAGCCCATTCAGACCGGAAGAAAGAAATATTAAATTTTGCAGCATATTTCCTCTGTATGGGACTGCACATAAAAGGAACCGGCGCCAAAACGGCAGCCGGTTCTTTTTATGCGCAGGCTCTTACAGCTTCTTCAGGAAATTTCCATCCACGCTGACACCCTCGTTGATCACGATAAAAGCATGGGGATCGTATTTATGGACCACAGCCTTCAGACGCCCCACTTCATACTTGGAGAGCGTAATGTACAGCATATGGGACTGGTCGTGGGTATACGCACCCTGGGTAGACCACTTTGTGATTCCCCTGTAAATCTCCTCAAATACAGCCTTCTCCAGCTCCGTAGTGTCGGCCTTGGTGATAATATTGGCCTCCACATTGATGTTCTGGGTATGTACCTTGTCCATGGCCAGGGAATATACGGATGCGTAGATGATGGAGTACACCACGATCTCCACATCAAACAGGAAAAAACAGATGCCGTACAATGCCAGGTTCATCATCAGGCTCACTTTGCCCACGCTGAAGTCCTTTTTCCACTTGGCAAGTATCAGGCCCACCACATCCATTCCGCCGCTGGAAGCACCCATCCGGAGGGCTATACCGATTCCGCTTCCGGAGATAATACCGCCCACCACGCAGGCCGCCATGGAATCTTCCACAATCGCCGTCACCGGGATTGCGGACAGAAATATCGTCATGGCCGTGACGGAAACCAGCGTCTTAAAGAAAAACCGCCTTCCCAGCCTGGCAAAAGCCAGGAAAAAGATAGGAATATTGATCACATAGTAAATCACACCGGCGATATCGAATCCGCCGAAATCCAAACCGAAAAACCTTGCCAATATGGTTCTGATTACCTGGCAGAGACCCATGACACCGCCGGAATAACATCCGGCGGGCACAATGAACAAATTCAGCCCAAGGGCATACAGCGCTGCTGCCAGCACACAAAAACCTGTCTTCTTACTTTCGACTAACCATTCTTCTTTTTTCATCTCACCCAAGCACCTGATCCACCTTTTGTTTTAAATCTGCCGCCGTCATGGCTCCCACAAAATCTGCTGCCGGCTTCCCAGCCTTGAAAATGATAAACGCCGGAATGCTGGAAACCCGATAACGTCCCGCCAGTTCCATATTCTCATCAATATTGCACTTTCCTACTTTTACCTTTCCCTCATACTCCTCCGCAATCTTAGCCACCACCGGCCCCATCATCCTGCAGGGATTGCACCAGTCCGCATAAAAATCCACCAGCACCGGAATGGGGGAATTCAATACCTCCGTCTCAAAATTGTCTGTCGTAAACTTATGCTCCATCTTTTCCCTCTTTTCTGCGCCGCATTGTTTGCCTTCGAAGTCTCCGGGTGCAGCGCCGCCCCGGGCTCCGGAAATCCTCCTGGCGCCAAACTTACAGATCGGCTTTCCCATGGAAGAGAATTTCTCCTCATATTCTGTCATCACATTTCCCTGCATCAGTTTTTCATCACTGTGCAGGTCATAGGTAAGGGCTTCCAGTTCCCATCCTGCCGCTTTTAGTTCCTCCAGCCCGAAGTCAAAAAGTTCCCGGTTGTCCGTCTTGAACTCCAGACTGCCGTCCCCGGACAGAATGCGGTCATACCGGGCCAGAAAATCCCTGGAAGGCAGTCTGCGCTTTGCATGTCTGTCTTTGGGCCAGGGGTCGGAAAAATTCAGGTAAATCCGCTCCACCTCCCCGGGGCCGAACACCACCGCAACATTTTCCGCCTCCATCCGCAAAAACTTCAGGTTCGGCAGATACTCCTGCTCCATTTTCCGGACGGCCCTGAGCAGCACGCTGGAATACTTCTCAATTCCCACGTAATTGATGTCAGGATGCTCTTTAGCCATAGTATGTATAAATTTTCCCTTTCCCATACCTATTTCGATATGAACCGGCTGCCTGTTTCCGAAAATGTTTTTCCAGTTTCCGGCACACCGGGGCTGCATTTCTTCCTGTACCACATAGGGACTCTCCGAAATCACCTCCCTGGCGCCTGTTATATTACGCAATCTCATCTTATCACTTTCATTCCTGTCAAATTCTGCCTCTGCAGTTTCTGTTATAACTGTACTTTAATTTTGAATACTTGTCAATCCATGAATATTATCGCTTTGCTTTTTTTCGGAATCGTGTATAATATAGGATGACGGGGTTCCCGGCTGATATCATGTCCGGTTCCAGACATCCCCAATGTCATGGGCCCCCGGGAAAATGAATCAATAAGAGGTTATTCTATGAGAAAACACATTCAGCATAAATTATACCGGCTTCTGGCGGCGGCCCTGGGCTTCCTGACCCTGCTGCCATGCGGAACAGTCCGCGCCGCTTCCGACGCGGAGCTGCGTCTGGAGGCCCATCGCGCCCTGCCTGCACAATCCAATGAAATTCCCAACTGGCCGGAAGGTCCTGTAATCGGGGCAGAGTCTGCCATTTTGATAGAAGCCCAGACAGGCACCATTCTTTATTCCAAAAATATTCACCAGAAGCAGTTCCCTGCCAGCACCACCAAAATCCTCACGGCCCTCATTGCCACGGAGCAGTGCGAGATGGACGAAGTCGTCACCTTTTCCCATGACGCCGTCTTCGACACACCCTATGACAGCAGCCACATCGCCATGAACCCGGGAGAGGAACTGACCATGGAGCAGTGCCTCAATGCCATTCTGATCCGTTCTGCCAACGAGGTCTGCTATGCCGTGGCCGAGCATATCACGGAAAGCACCGACTGGTCTGTCTTTGCCGGAATGATGAACGAAAGGGCGGCTGAGCTGGGCTGCCTGAACTCCCATTTTGCCAATCCCAACGGTCTGCCGGACGAAAATCATTACACTACCGCCCATGACCTGGCCATGATCGGCAGGGCGTTCTTTGCCAACGAAATGCTGTGTAAAATCTCCCTGACGCGCCGTATGGAATTTCCGGTGACGGAAAAACTTCCCCGGGGCAAGCTGGAGATCAACAATATGAAAATCATTCCGGGCGGGGAATATGCCTATGAGTATATTGTGGGATGCAAGACAGGATATACGGATGTGGCCAGAAGCTGTCTGGTGTCCTGCGCGGAAAAAAACGGTTTCCGGCTGATCTGTGTGGTAATGCACGACGAATCGCCCTATCAGTATGAAGACACCATCAATTTATTTGAATATGGTTTTTCCAACTTTGAAAAAATAAATGTAGCCCAGACAGAAACAAAGTACAATATCGACAATACCGGGCTTTTTTACAGCGGCAATGACATTTTCGGTAACTCCCGGCCCTTTTTGTCCCTGAATCAGGATGATTTTATCATCCTTCCCAGAACCATCCCCTTTGATGAGACGGAGTCTTCCATCTCCTACGACACGGGAAACGAGAACCTGGCGGCAGTGCTCACTTACAAATACCAGGATGTGGACCTGGGCTCCGTGAGAGTCAATTTTTCTGCCGGAAAGGAAGAAAACAGTATCTTTGATATCCAGCCGGAAGCAGAGGAGCTTCCGGTGCAGGAAGAAGGTTCCGTGATTTTTGTCAATGTGAAGATCATTTTCACTGCCCTTGCCATAATAGCGGGACTGCTGTTTTTCTGGCTGATTGTCAGGGCCATTCTGAAAAATTATCAGTTTTCCGGAAAGTCCGACAGCCGGCGGGGCCGGAAAAGAAACAAAAAAAGAAAGAGGCACCGTGACCTCAGTTTCAGGGACTATGACCTCTGATCACAGTCCCTGAACCCTATCTCACGCCTGCGGTTTCCGGGATCTTCTCACGGTGCTTTTCCGGATTTCATGAATTTTATGCTGCGTCCTGATATGTTCGCGGCGGGTTTTTAACAGCACGGCGTCCTCCGGGGAGACCAGCCTGGTAGTCTTGACAATGTATACCTTATCTTCATCCGTCTTTCTGACCCTGATCTTTCCCTTCAGGTATCCGTGCTTTTCGCAATGGGCAAGACAGTAATAATTTTTTCCGTTGGGACTGAACCAGCGGATTTTTTTCCGCAGGTTTCTCCGGCAGAGATAGCACTTTGATGACACCACTTCCTTGTCCGCCAGGGCGTCCTCCCTGCTGTCAAATTCCCTGGAAATGAATTTCACATAAGTGTCAAACTGTACCTTGATCTCCGATTCCCTGTCCTTCGGGGGATGATACACATCATAGGACATGTTCTTCAGCACCCGGGGGTTTTCCGCCAGTATCCGTGCCAGTATCCCTGCCGTATAATGCGCATCCGCAAACGCCCTATGAAAGGGCACCTCTTTCTCCAATTCCAGAAAATCCACCGCATGCTCCAGCGCCCGCCGGGATTTTCCATCCTCAAAAGCGATACTGAACAGCTTCTGCACGTCCAGATAGGCAAAAGGCCCATCCGAAAGAGGCTCCATATTATAAAATTTCATATTTCTCTGCAGTTCCGTCAGGTCCGTGCTTCCCCAGGTGCAGAACAGATAGTCTTCCGTCCCGCACCAGAGAAGGAACTGTCCCGCGGTCTCCGCAAAGGGTCTCCCCTGCTCCAGTTCCTGCATCTCAAGATGAACCAGCCTGCCGGTAAACTGGTGCATCCCATGATACACTGCCGGCCGGACCAGCTCACTGAATTCTCCCGTCCTTTCCCCCTGACCGTCCAGCTTCACCGCACCGATTTCAATAATCTCGCAGGGCAGCTGTCCCGCCTCTGTCTCCTGTCCGGTATTGCCCTGGTTCCACTCCAAATCAAATACAATATAATTCATCCGTCCTCCCGGTATGATATTGCCCTGTCAGTATTTACATCTCCGCATCCCCGGCCGGGGCGTTCACATACTGATGTTCCATCCATGTGTGGGCCAGGGTAATCCACGAAGTGCATTCTTCCTGTACGGCAGTTCCCGCCATGTTCCGCGTCAGGCGGTTGGCCAGTGACAGACCATGGACACCGCAGGGATACATATGAAATTCTGCCGGCACGCCCGCCCTCCGCAGCGCCCACGCAAACAGAAGGGAATTTTCTGCCGGCACACCTCCGTCCGTAAACGTATTCCAGATAAAGGCCGGCGGCGTAGTGCCATCCACTTGTTTTTCCAGCGAAAGCATTTCCAGTATCGGCGCCGAAAATTTTTCGGAAAGCTCCTTTTCCCGCCCTCCCGTCAGATTGTCAAACGAGCCTCTGTGGGCGTATTCGCCGGAGGTAATCACCGGGTAACACAGAATCATGCCATCCGGCCGGAATATGCGTCTGTCCTCTTTCTCTCCCATAATTTCCGCCAGAAAATCCTTTTCCCAGAACACGCCCAGGGAAGCCGCCAGATGCCCTCCTGCGGAACATCCCAGAACAATCACCTGCCCCGGGGCAACATGCCATTCTTCACGGTTCTGCCGGATCAGCCGGATACTGTAGGCCAGTTCCGTGAGCGCCGTGGGAAATATAGCCGGCGCGCAGGAATACCTGAGAACCGCCGCATGGTATCCCATGGCCAGAAACTGCATGGCCAGAGGTTCCGCCTCCCGGTCGGAAGTAAACCCGTAGCCTCCTCCCGGACAGATCAGAACCATGGGTCTGGATGCTATGTCGATATCTGCCGAATGATCCTGGATGTAAACCACCAGTTTCGCATCCGGCCCGGATCCTTCCAGGGAAAGGGGATATGCCTTATTTATCATGATGACCTGCCTCCTGATCTCTTTTCTGTTGCGGAGCGCCTCTGCGGCCTGTCGCAACGCCATATATAAAAATCCGCTTTAATATGCCCGGCCCCAGTAGACCATTTTTTTGGCCGGCCTGCCGCAGCACACGCAGGTATCCGCAATCTGCTCCTGGTCAAAGGGCATACAGCGGCTTGTGACGCTTAACTTTTCCTTGATCTGTACTTCACATGCCTCGTCCCCGCACCACATGGCCTTGACGAATCCTGACTTTTCACGGAACAGGCCCTCGAACGCTTCCATGTCGGAAGCAGTGTAAGTATTTTTTTCCCTGTGCGCCCTGGCCCGTTCCAGCATTTCCTTCTGAATGGTCTCCAGCAGTTCTCCCGCCTTCGCCTCCAGCTCCTCCAGGGATACTTCCAGTTTTTCCCTTGTATCCCGGCGGCAGATCACACATTTTCCGGCCTCTATATCCTTCGGGCCGATCTCCACCCGGACAGGATATCCCCGCATCTCCGCCTCCGCAAACTTCCACCCGGGACTCTTGTCCGAGTCGTCCACCTTCACCCGGAAATGTTTCTGGAGACGATCCCTGATTTCGTATGTCTTTTCCAGAACCCCTTCTTTTTTCTGCTGTATGGGCACGATGCAGATCTGCACGGGCGCCACCCTGGGAGGAAGCACCAGCCCCTCATTGTCCCCGTGCACCATAATGATGGCGCCGATCAGGCGGGTGGTCATACCCCATGAAGTCTGGTATACATATTTTAACGTGTTATCTTTGTCGGCAAACTGTACTCCGAATGCCCTGGCGAAGCCATCGCCGAAATTATGGGAAGTGCCCGCCTGCAGAGCCTTTCCATCATGCATAAGAGCCTCTATGGCATAGGTTGCCACCGCCCCGGCAAACTTTTCCTTCTCGGTCTTCTGTCCGCGGATCACCGGAATAGCCAGCACTTCTTCACAGAAGTCCGCATATAGGTTCAGCATCTGTATGGTTCTGTCCTGCGCCTCTTTGGCAGTGGCATGGGCCGTATGCCCCTCCTGCCACAAGAATTCCCTGGAGCGGAGGAAGGGCCTGGTCTCCTTCTCCCAGCGCACCACGGAACACCACTGATTGTAGACCCTGGGCAGATCCCTGTAGGAATGAATGTCGTTTTTATAAAAATCACAGAAAAGAGTCTCTGAAGTGGGACGGACACATAGTTTCTCCTGCAGGGGCTGCAGTCCGCCGTGGGTGACCCAGGCCACCTCGGGCGCAAATCCTTCCACATGGTCTTTTTCCTTCTGCAGCAGCGATTCCGGAATGAACATGGGAAGATACACATTTTCCACTCCCGTCTCCTTGAATTTTTCATCCAGCTGCTTCTGGATCAGTTCCCAGATGGCATAGCCCGCAGGCTTGATCACCATACATCCCTTCACGGACGTATAATCAATCAGCTCTGCTTTTTTTACCACATCCGTGTACCACTGGGCAAAATCCACGTCCATGGAAGTGATTTCCTCAACCATTTTTTTGTCTGCCATTTTCTCCTCCTCCCGCATCCGCGGCTGTCACACATTTTGTCTTTTACTCCGGCCAGGGACGAATGGGGCAGGGAAGGCACTTTTCACCCTCCGCAGGTCTCCCGTCGTCAATCGGGCAGGAAAACGAAAAACGCCGGATTTCCATCCCGAAAGGGACCGGAAAACCGGCGGTACCACCCTGCTTGACGCTGTATGCATCCATCTCCTGCGCCGCTAACGCCGGCCTGCGCCGTACTTACACTTCCCCGGCAGCCACTGTCTGCCTCTGAAAGAAGTCTCGCACGGAAACTCCGGGGCAGGTTCCAAACCCGTCTGCATAAAGACCTCACAGCCGCATCCATGCCGTCCTGACGGTCCGGATGCCACGTCCTCTCTCTGGGATGCCTGCAGATTTGTACTAATCCCCTTCACAGTCGTATCTACTTGCGATTATAGTCAGGAAATTTCTTTTTGTCAAGGTAAACCCGACATTTTTACCCGAAATCCTTGTACAATGTCAGGTTCACAAATCCGTCTTCTATCCTGATCTCCGCCTTGTCCACCATCATTCCCACAAGATGCAGCTGGCTGGTCTCCCCGAAATTCCCCGTGCCTGCCAGTTCCCAGTAAATGTCTTCTATGCCGTCGTTTCTCTGCTCCTCCAGACATTTCAGATCCTGCAGCCTGTCCTCGTTGCCCGGCTGGTAATTGGCGCGGAAAGTAATTTTCCCATGCCTCCCATCCCGTTCTATGCTGGAATGGATTCTGTCTGCTCCTATGGACAAAAAGAACATGGTCAGTTCCGCAATGATTTTTGATGTTTTCCTCTGTTCATCATACATTTTGATTTTTCCTCTTTCTGTTTTTATATTCCAGCATAAAACTTTCCAGTACGGGCACCATGATAATCGCCACCCAGCCCGCGCTGAAACCATTGTTATACAAATTTAAACCGCCATACATCTGGGATGTACAGGTGGCGATGGCCACATGGAGCATGCCTGCCAGAATCCCCGCAATCACCCCGAAACGTCCCGCAATAGGAGCCAGGCCCACCGCAAAAATCGCCGCCAGCTGCACCCCCGGCGTCTCCGGGGTAAACTGGTTTAAATATGTGGACAGATAAACCCCCAGAAGCACAGGCACATAATTTTTCACATGGGCGCCAAAAGCGGCAAAGCCGAATGCCGTCAGAATGGCCCCAACCACGGGTCCGGAAAGGTCCCCTCCGATCAGATAGATGTAAGTCTCGCAGACAGCGCCTACCATCGCCATGTTCATCAGCGTATTCCCCACACCTTCCATGAGGACAAAATCCGCCACTGCCCGGCCCGGATGCTTCCATATTTTCAATACGCCTTTTATCTCACCCCGGTTCAAATACAGTCCGTAGAGAAAGGTCAGCAGAAAATAGCCATACAGCCCCGCTCCTATCCACAATGGCCTTCCCTCCCGCCAGATCAGGACCGACTCGCACTCCAGGCCGAAAGATTTCAGAATACAGACCAGGACAAATGCCAGAATCCCCGCGGAAAATCCCACATTGAACAGGCTGAAGCCCATATGCATGGAAGCTGTATGTACAGAAAGCCCCGGCAGTACAAAGCCGATGAGAATTCCCGATCCCACTGCCATCAGCAGATTGATCTTCCGGTCAAAAGGAAGAAGAAACACCAGTTCCGTCACCAGGGGCGCCAGGCTGGTTCCGAACAATGCCGTGTACAGGTATCTGCCCAGCCGGTACCCATGTACCTTGGCATAGACCGACGCCCCCAGCAGAATGGGAAGGATATTTACCGGATTCTTTCCCCAGAGGCCATACCCTACATTGATAAAAACCGCCGCCATGGTGAGACCCGTAAATTTAAATTCTTCCTGATGCAGAAGCCCCAGTCCCATGGCCATCACCAGCACCGCGTTCATAAGCGCCGCTCCGTATCCTGCCAGGCCGAAATAGTCCGTGATCAGGGCATCCCGGGAAATCACAATGGTCCACAGCCCCCTGAAAACGGACAATATGCCTTCCCCTTCCTTTATCATGCCCACAATTCCCGCCAAAAAAAGCAGAACTATGGAAAATCCGCAAAATATTTTCAGTTCCTTATGTTCCAGCCTTTCTCTTATTGTCCCGCCAGCCATCCATACCTCCATTCGTTCCGCTCATGCCCGGCAAAAGTCTCTTTCCTGACGGCTCACTGCCCCTCCGCGGCGGAAAGCCATTTCATCTGTTTTGCCAGCAGCGGCACTTCAAACAAAAGCATCACTGCCCAGCCCGCAAAATTAGCCCAGGCCAGGCTGGTAAATCCCATGGAAAATACCATCATCAGCAGCCACACCGCAGCCACTCTTCCCAGCATATTCATAAAAGTACTGTACAATGTAACCTTCAGGTCTCCCATTCCGCGGAAAAATCCCTGAATCCCATTGGTCAGGCAGGGAAGAAAATACATAAAAGATATCTGCCGCAGATACGATATGCCCAGGGATACCACCTCCGTATCCTCCGCATTCGTAAACAGCCCCATAATCTGCGGTGCGGCCAGAAAAATGACGGCGCAGATAAAAACAGAATAAACCGCCTCTGTCAGCATCCCGGCCTGAAATCCTTTCCGTATCCGTTCTTTATGTCCTGCGCCTTTATTCTGGGCGATAAAGGTAGTCATGGCATGGCCGATATTCTGCTGCGGCGTATATGCAAAATCGTCTACCCTGTTCACGGCGGTAAACGCTGCCATCACACTCACGCCCTGGGTGTTTACCATGGCCTGGATCACGGTCTTGCCCACCTGCAGACAGACCTGCTGCATGGCGCTTGTGCTTCCGTAAGCAATGGTTCTGCCCAGGAGTTTTTTGTCAAATACAAGCCATCCCCGTCCCAGACATAAGAGGGGTATTTTTTTCCTGATATATATGGCGCACAGCAGACAGCAGAACGCCTCGCTCACCACCGTGGAGACGGCGCTTCCCGGCACGCCCAGCCCGGCCACTGCCACCAGCAGCACATCCCCTGCCATGTTGAGCACGGCGCTGATCATCAGAAAATACAAGGGCGTCTTACTGTCCCCCAGGGCCCGCAGGGTATTGGCAAGAAAGTTATAGATGAATGTAAACAAAATTCCCAGAAACACAATGCGCAGGTAGGCACTGGCTTCTCCTATCACTTCCTCCGGAACCTGGATCAGCAGCAGAAGCGGCCTGGCCAGCAGAATCGTCACAATGGAAAAAAGAACGGAGAATCCGCAGCCCGCAAGAAATGTGGTGCTGATCTGCCGGGACAGCAGCCCGTAGTCCCCCGAGCCGTACTGGGCGCTCATCAGAATGCTGGCTCCCATGCACAGCCCGCTGATCAGCAGAAGCGCAATATTCATCAGAGGAGCGGATGTTCCCACTGCCGCCAGCGCTTCCTCCCCCACAAAATATCCCACTATCACAGAATCCGCCGCATTATAGGTAAGCTGGAACAGGTTTCCCAGAACCAGCGGAACCGTGAACGCAATCAGCGGAAGTGTGATCTTTCCCTTTGTCATATCTTTCTTCTGTGCCATTCCTGCCCTGCCCTCATCCTAAATTTCCGCAGGCTGTCTGCCTCTCCTGCCTTTCAGTCCCAGCTCCAGGCGTCAACGCCCTCTATGTCCAGCGCCTCTCCCTCATTGCCTTCCAGCACCACGTTCTTCAGTGTGACTTTTTCCGCGTTCCGCACAAAAATTCCCTTGCGGCTGCCCTTCTCGCATCCGGTCATCATGGCCGCCGTCCCCGGTTCGGCATGTTCCGCATATGAAATGAACACATTCTCCATCTCCACGCTCTCAATCTTCGACTCCGGCAGTCCGTAGAAATAGAGACCTGCCACATGGCAGTCCACACAGTTTACATTGCGGATGACAATCTTCCCCACCCGGGGCGTTCTCTCGTCCACAGGAAGGGCATCCTTGCAGGCCACATATTCCGATTTTCCATCCGGTCCGCAGAAATAAAAGCAGTTGATCACAAAGGCTGACTTCACGCCCTCCATTCTGACATGTTCAAAAGTGATGCCCGTGAGATAGGAATCCTTTCCCCTGCCCCTTCTGCTTTTCACCCTGAGTCCCCGGTCCGTATTGACGAAACGGCAGTTCTTCACCAGAATATTGTCCACGCCCGCCGCATTCTCGCTTCCTATGGTCACGCCACCGTGTCCCCGTTCCATCCAGCAGTTGCGGATGCAAATGTTTTTGGAGGGTGTCCGGTAGGTTTTGCCCAGGTACATTTTTCCCGACTTTACGGCAATGCAGTCATCCCCCACGGAGAAAAAGACTCCCGCGATCTCCACATCCGTGCAGGACTCCGGGTCAATGCCGTCCGTATTGTGGGAATTGTCCGGCGACTGGATTTTCATGTCCAGATAGCGGAGATTCTCCGAAAAGAAAGGATGCATGTTCCAGGATGGCGAATTCCGTATGGTAATGCCCTGCACCACAATATTTTTGCAGTGGTTCAGGAACATCATGCGGGGCCTTGCGGCCTTGTCCTGATTCATTTTCTCCAGATCCCACCAGTTTTGAAAATCCGCGGCTCCGTCGATTATGCCCTGGCCGTAGATCACCACATCTTCCACATACATTCCCGTCACAATGCTGGCATAGGTATCTATGGGGCTGCCCTCCCAGCTGGCGGCAATGAATTCCCCTTTCTCGTCGTAACTCTCGGTCCTTCCCGGCAGAACCGGATATTTCTCCCTGTCCGGAATCGCCAGAAGGACAGCGCCCTCTGCCAGTTCCAGCCGGATATGACTCTTCAGGAAAATATGGGTGAACCGGTAAGTGCCCTCCGGCACATAAATCCTGCTCTGCTCCGGAGCCGTCATAATGGCGGCCTGCAGAAACACCGTGTCGTCGCTGACACCATCTCCCCTGGCGCCGAAATTCTTTACGTTCAGGGTCACATATTCATAGTCCGTGTGCAGATAAACCGGCGCCGATACCTGATCCCCCTGCCTGATCTGCACTTCATAGGCCGTGTCCGGCTTCAGGCCGTACACTGACACAATGGTCCGGTCTGCCTCCAGTTCTTTCTTCCCGTTTACATAAAGTTCGTAGGGCTTCGTCCTATAGTCCGCTTCCCCGTCCAGAATCTCCAGCACAAAACTTCTGGCTGTCTGAAATAATATCTTCCCTTCCATGCCTGTCCCCATTTCCGCGTCCCGGTCATGACGCAATCCTTTATCTCAATTCATCCTTCGCCCACATTTTTCGCAAGTGTCACTGCATGTCCGTGCAGGCACAAAGCTTACGGTACTGGGCATATGCCATGAAAACCGCAGCAACACCTTTCTTGTCATCCGCCGTCACCGGTTCGGACAAATAATAGGCAATACTGCCATCACGCCTGCCCTGGTCAGGGCCAAGTCCTGCCACACTGCAGTTTCCTTCCAGGGTCAGCACGCCGTTTTTCTCTGTGAGTTTTCTCTCTATAATGGCTTCCAGAATCCCCTCTCCTGTCTCCCTGTACTTTTCTGCCAGCAGCACTTTCAGACGGCAGGCCTTCAGGATGGATGCCGCCACCATGGCAGAACCGGATGTCTCCGTGTAATTTCCCGGAATGTCTCCCCTGTCCGGCACCTGGAAAAACAGGCCGCTCTCCCTGTCCCTATATGTAAGAATCCCCCTGATGCCCTCTTTGTAACTGTCAAGCAGCTGCCTGTAGTAATCATAGGACCAGCTGTTCATCTCTTCCATGGTATCCACAAGGGCCATCAGAAACCATCCCATGGACCGCAGCCAGAAACCGGCCGAACATCCTGTCTCCGGATCTGCCCAGAAAGCACTCCGGGATTCGTCATATCCGTGATAGAAAAGGCCCTTGTCCGGGCAGAACATATGTTTCCGCACCAGTGCAAACTGATCCGTGATATCCACATATCTGACTTCTCCACCGAATTTAGTGTCATAGGCGGCATAAAAAGGCTGCGCCATAAAAAGCCCGTCCAGCCAGACCTGGTGGGGATAGATCTTCTTGTGCCAGAAGTTCCCCCCTTTGATTCTGGGCTGCCCATCCAGCTGGCGCATCAGAAGTTCCATCGCCAGACGGTATTTCTCCCGTCCGGTCTGCTCATAGGCAAAGATAACCGCCCTGCCCGGCGCCACATTGTCCAGCTGGTATTCCTCCCGGTTATAATAGCGGATATCCCCCTCTTCCGTGATATAGCGGTCCAGATATTCCAGCACAAAATCCCGGAAAACAGCGTTTCCCGTGGCTTCGTACAGCTGAATTGCCGCAATCAGAATACAGCCATCCTCATAATTCCATTTGTCCCATCTCATTTTACTGAAATCCTGATAATAATTTCCGATATACCGTTCCAGTTTCTCTATCTGTTTTTTCAATTCTCCGGCCTCCTGTCCTGCTTCCGGTTCTGTCATGCCATTCGGGCCAGTCCTCATTTTTGCCCTGCTTTCAGTTTACAGGATGCTGTCCCAGAAAGCAATAGGCAGGGAAAAAATCATACAAAAAATGAAGGCAGCGCCTCCCCATACCGGCGTCTGCCTTCATTTCATAAACTGTTATTGTCACCTTCGGGCCGGTTTCCAGCCGCCTTCCCCGAGCCATGCTTTTACACACTTCCCCTGAGCTTCTTTACGGCTTTCTCCGCAATCAGGCAGCGTCCGTGCTCCTTCAGCTGTATCACCTGGGATTCTTCCGCCGCAAAGAGACTGCCGAATTCCATGGCCTGGACACATGCCCTGCTGTAACGCTCATAGGAAGCCCGCCCTTTCAGCAGATACAGATAATATAGCCCGTTCATCTCATAAAGCCTGCTGTCCACCTGCAGGTTGGAGGGCAGCATGGAAGCATATTCCATGATCCTGCCCAGACCGGAAAATACAAATACCGCGAAACTGGGTCTGCTGACCTTCTGGTTCTGTTTTGTATCCCCGCTCTCATTCTGGGCATTCTCCGTATCCTGGGCGGTATTCCCGCCGCCGTTCTCCGCCGCTTCCCCGGCGTTCATGCTGATCTTTTCCCGGGTTCTCTGCAATATTTTCTTCATTTCCTTCAGGCACTCGATAAACTGGTCGCTCTCTTTGGCTTCCGGGTCCCTATCGGAGAAAGTCAGAATCAGTCCCTGGTCGGGCAGCATCATAATCTGCAGGTCAAATGCAAACTTGGGGGGCTTATAGCCTACTTCCTCCTCTGCCTGCTCAATAATCTCCTGCACAACCTCCCGGGCCTTGTCACTGCGCAGAATGAAATCCTTATAATCAATATCGTACTCTTCCAGTTCTTCGTTTGACAGAAAGCACTTTACCGTTTTTTCATCTACTCGTTCTATTCTCATATTATCATCCTCATAATCATGTCTGCCCCATCGGCACACCGGACAAATGCAACTGCACTTTCACCCCATGACATATTTATGATAACATGATATTCTTATTTTTTCAATTATATAAGTTTTCCATTCTACACAAGATTTTATACATTCTTTTATTCAATTTTTATACAAAATGCTCTCTGTCTTCCGCTCAGCCTTTGTCCCTGGGCTGTCCGGGTTTTTTGCGCAGAACCACCACGGCGCCCACTGCCACTGCCGCAAAAATGACAATTGCGATAATTACCACAATCCAGATCCAGCCCATGCCGCCATCTTCCTGTCCCTCTTCTTCGGAAGGAATTTCAGCTGACGCGGTCACGTCTTCCCCGGTCTCCTCTGTCCGCTCCTCCGGAGCAGGACTGGATTCCACTGTCTGGTCCTCCGGTTCCGGTATACTTTCCGGTGCCTTGGGTGTGGCCGATGGCACGGGGGAACTTGTGGCCCTGGCGGTGGTTTTGGGTTTTAATTTCCAGGTCCCGCCGGTTGCCTTCTGCCCGCCGCTTTCCGGTTCACTTTCTTCTCCGTAATCCGGCTCCGACGGATTCGATGTGCCCGGATCCCAGGTCACCGGCGGATCCATGGGAGGCCAGGGCTCCTGGGTAGGCCCCGGTTCCTGCGTGGGAACGGGTTCCTGCGTGGGCCCCGGTTCCCCGGGCGCCTGGGTAGGCCGGGGCGTTGCCGTGGCCCCGGGTTCCTGGGTGGGCGGCGTCATCGTAGGCTGGGGATTTTCCTCCTCCCGCGCGTTTACCTGCACCGCTCCCGGAAGATCCAGCTCCGTCATGGTTTTCAGATCCGTTCCATAGACATACTGAAGGGAATCTTCCACCACGGTAACGGTAGCCGGCACCGGATTGCCATTGCCATCCAGAATCACAATTTTTCCAACATCCAGGGTGTCCGTGTTCTCCTCAAAGAGGGGATCCACCCCCGCCACATATACATTCAGATTATCTCCTGCCTGGTCGTAACGAAATTCCGTCACCCTTGCGCTGTTCTCCCCAAACTGGAATTCCACACTCTTCGCCTCGGCGGAATCCACCTTCACACTGAACTGAAAGGAAGAAATCTCCTCCTTCGCCGCATGATCGGAGACAAGCGTCACATTTCCCTCTTCATCCAGCAGGAACCCGTCACCGCTCTGCGCGTGCACTTTCAGCGGCATCACGGTGACAAGTGCAAACAATACCATAATTCCCATCGAAACGATATATTTTTTCATGCCCTGCCCCTTTATTTATTCGCATTAACAACACTGTCCAGCACGATTCCCGGCAAGCTGTCGGGCATGTTCTCAAACAGGGAGTCGCTCACAAGTCTCTGTCCCTCATTGGTCTCCGCCCTGTTTACCCTGTATAATTCCGCACGGACTTTCTCTATTTTGGACAAATCCGCCCTGGCATCCAGCCAGTAAATCCATGTGCCATCCGAAACATCCAGCAGATCTCCGTTCTCCGGCACATCTGCCAAAATGATCTGCTGCGCCTTTACGGTTCCGTCTGCTTCCTGTCCTCCCACAATATTGCCGTCCTGGTCAAAGAGCAGCACCACATTGTATGCGGGATTTCCCTTATATGCGCCTGCAAAGACAATGGACCCTGCCGGAATCACGTCCTCCGGTTTGTCGCCGTACCGGTAATCGTTTTCCAGTTTTCCGATCACCACGGCAGAATCGCCCTCCGTGCGTCTGAAATCCACATTGTCACTGGTGGGCCCCAGAACATCCAGTTCCACTATGGAAACCTGTGCCCCGCCTGACGTCTTCAGTACAAGCTTCATGGCAGATGCCGCATAGGTAGCCACATATTTCTTGTCTGAGTTGGCAAAGTGAATGGTCTCCTCCTCAGCCGTGAAACTTCCCTCTGCCACCTTTATCCAGATCTCTCCGGAGCGGACCTGAATTTCATAGCCAAGTCCCGAAATTCCTTTTTCCGCGTTTACTTTCAATCCTGCAACCGTGGTTGATTTATTGAATTCTATGGTAATCTCGGCATTTCCACCGGCTGTGGCCGTATAAACGGTTTCCGGCTTGTTGTCAATCATTTTATCCGCCTCGGTAGACTCGTCCGGGTTCTCCGGGCAATATACCGTGCCGTTTACACCCGCAGAAGGCTTTTCACCCGCCGCTGCCAGATTCTGTGTGCCTATGGTCCAGAATGACTTATCCAGGGCACCATCATGCTGTATCTTCAAAGGCTCCAGCGTCTTCACGGCAGAGCGGTTCAGATACTGGTCTATCAGCGTAACCTCGTAATATACCGTACGGTTGTTCATAGTGGAAATCACGTCGCTGAAGGTATTTCCCGTGGCAAATCCTACGGTCTCCTTTACAATATCGCCTCCGGAAATAGTACACCGTACAATTTCATATCCCAGCACATCCTCCGCGGGAATGTTCTTGAAATTCAGCGTAAAGTCAACCCGGTTCGGAGCCCCCAGACTGGCTGAAGTGTCATCGCCTACCGCACCTACTGTACCCGCGGTATTCAGCATGCTTCCCCCATGTGTCAGGCGGTAAACCCTGGCCTCATCGCTGACATAGTAAATGGCCCTTGTCTCTTCCACAAACTGCTCCGCATACTTTTTCGTGGCGTCATTGGGTACCATTCCCCAGCGCACAAAGAAGTCCAGTATGTTTTTCTCTGCTGCCGCACAGGCCAGACGCATCAGATCCTGGTTCTTGTTTCCTTCCAGGGTAAGCGCCACCCCGCCGGGAGCAGGCGCCTTGCTGGCATTCCTGGCATAGGTGTCCACTCTCGCAAAGAAGAGACTCTTGAGATGATCCTCATAGTTCTCATAGGTCTTAAAGTTGTATCCGTCGTCATAAGCAAGATGGAGCTGCCAGTACATTCCCAGCTGTGTAAACACATTGGAGGCCGGCCCCTTCACCCCGGAAGTCACTTTGTCGTAAACCTTATCATAAATAAACCGTACAGACCCGTTGGTCTCCTTTGCCTGTGCAAGCACGGCAAAATAGTTGTTGGTCACTTCCGCCACGGCGTACGCACCCTGGTTAATGCAATGCCCGATTTCATGTGCAATACCCCAGCCGAAATACTGGCCGGACACATATTTTCCATCTTCAGACACAACAGGCACACCGCCCAGCATACCGGTGGCGGAGCCCCAGCCGATACCGATATGGTTGCCGGAGGCGTACATAAATGCCCCTGCAAACATTCTCTGATAACGGATGTTCAGATGCTGTATGGGAATCTGGTTCACCTTGTCCGGGGCGTTGTTATTCAGCCCCTTATGCTGGTAGAACAGATACATCATATCCTCCATGGCATCCATGGAAGCCACAATTTTTGCCGCCCTTTCCTCCAGGCTGCTGTTCGCCGCACCGGCAGAACCCGCCCATATCTGCTGGGCCGGCAGGGAGAGCAGCATTGTGTCAAGCAGGATATCGGAAGCACCCAGAATACAAGTCTGCGCATCATATTTATATGCCTTTATAGGGCTGGCCTCATCCTGATGAACCGCTTCATGGGTGGCTTCTATCTGGCTGACATATGTCTCCAGGGCCGTCACATACTCCAGGGCAAGCCTCTGTCTCTCATCCGGATCCTCCACATGGTACAGATCCAGTCTGGGTACCTGGACACCTCCGCTGACGCGGACCGCATACTGTTCAGCGGCATTCCCGCCGGTATACTGCACGTACAGCGCACCGCCGGATTCAAAATCCAGGGTCCAGATCTTGGGAATCGTGATCTCATTGGCTCCCACTTTCAGGGTGCCTATGGTCTTACTCATGGCACCGGCCTCGGCATTGTACTGCGTGGCCACCAGCTGGAGCTCCGTATTCTCCCCTGTCTTTTTCCTGTTATGGCCCACATAGATCATCACGGTTTCCCCTGCCGCAGCCGTCACACCCAGGGGCTGCCATGCATTCAGTCCTCCGAATCCCCTGCCCACATCGCTGGTGCTGATACCGCCGTGGATGGTAACCGGTTTGCTCAGTCCTTTATCGTTGAGAATATCCTCCGCGTTTTTCAGTTCACGTTCCAGCATAGTCTTGTCAGGATGATATTCCCCGCTCACAGGATCCACTGTGTTGATTCTGTCTCTCAGGACATTAATGTTTTCCTGTGTCACGTCTTCTCTCAGCACGGTATGAAGATCATCCGCGTAAAGCCCCATGATATCATCCAGCAGAGAGTCATAATGGTAGAAATACACCTCCGCGATAGAGATGGTCCCGGATGCCACATACCGGGCTATTCCGAACTGCAGCTTCTTGGCCTTCACCGGTTTGGGAAGTTTTACCACATAGTAAACCTTATTGTGCGCATCCGTTCTGGTCTGCATGGACAGACCGGTCACCTCTGCTTTTACGCCGTTTTCATCCCAGTAGCGGACCCTCGCATAAGTCTCCCCGCCTGCCTGGGAAGTCAGGTTATGGAACGCAAATGTGTCAATTTCATATGCCTGGTCAAATTCATAAGTCAGACCGCGGCGCCCGCCGGTTTCATTCAGATAATTGTATCCGCCCACGTCCCAGGTATTGGCATAATAGTAGGAAGCAGGATCATGGTCAACCGTTCCGAACGCAGTACCCGCCACAGTATCCAGAGAACTGTCCCTCATCTCTACGTCACTGGTAGTACCAATCACCGCATTGACGATATGGTCTCCCACTTTGCCGGGTTCTCCTGTATTGATCAGTTTATATTTGGGCATCACCACAGGATTTAAATCCGTGGTAGTGGCAACCGCCGTAAGGGACGGCCCGCTTTCACCCAGTTCGTTCACGCCCGTCACATACACCATGTATTCCGTCAAATCTTTCAGTCCGGTTATGGTATAGCTGTTTTCCCCTATATTTTCGACTTTCTGATAAGTTTCCGCATCCCTTTCTTTATAGAAAAGGTTGTAAGACACCGTATCATCCATATCCTTCCAGCTGACGTCAATGCTCTGGTATTTTCCCACGGCCTTCACATTGTCCGGGCTGTCCGGCTTCTTATTGGGTTTCGGCTCTGCCGTCAGTTCCGGGCAGTACCCGCTGCGCCAGGTTCCGTTCACAGACTGTACGGCCACCTGGTACTTCTGATAATTGACCAGTTCCTTTCCGCCGAAGGAAGTTACGTCATAGGCATTTCCGGCCACCATCACCGTCTCCTGCTGGTCTCCCTGCCTGATCAGGACCTCATATCCTGTCACATTCACGGCAGGATCCCATGACAGGCTGATAAGATTACTGCCTGTCTCTGCCTTTAAATTTTCGGGTATGTCCATCTTGGGCGCCGGAATTCGTTCCTGCATGTTATTGACAAATTCCACCTTGGAGATCTCAGCCAGGTTGGTGTTTTTTACCATTCCGGTGATCAGTATGGTCACCCTCTTTACCGCCACCTGGGAACCCAGATTCAGCCTGATATTTCCGTGCTCATCCCTGTCTGCGCTGACACTGTCATTCTCCAGCAGGAAATGAATCCCCTCTTCTGCCACCGGCACCTTTATGGAACGCTCTATTCCCGTGGACTCTTCTATGTAAGTAATGGCAATTTCCGCTTCTTTGATCAGATTGTCATCCCCGGTCTCGATCAGAATGCCATCCATTCTGGCCGCGTCGCCCACCTGGGCAAAATCGAACTGCATGCCCACGGGATTGGTTTTGGAAATCTCCCCTCCCTCCGCGGGAGCCAGCACAACGCTGCCTTTATTCTGAAGCAGATCCGTCATGTTTCCTTCTGCCCTTGTCCGGTCTGACAGGGCCGGCCTGATCACGACATCCGGCACGAACTTCTCCAGTCCGGCCTGCATATCCCGCCCATCGCCGTAGGCCTTGGCAAAGTACTCAAGATCTACCAGATCCACCCGTCCATCGCCGTTTAAGTCAGTCAGGCCGGAACTGGTTCTGCCGTCAATGGCATCCACCAGCGCCTCTTTGTCTGCCGCATCAGCCTTTCCGTCACCGTTCACATCCCCGATCACCAAAACACCAGGATGTGCCAGTCCCGCCTCATATGGTATGCCTCCCAGAAAGCCTGTCATCAGGCTCACATGGTATGCCTTTCCCTCTACCAGTATCGTCTGTGTATAGGTGGCAAATCCCGGTGCAGATACGGTCAGGACATACTCTCCGTCCGGCAGTTCCGCGAAATGAATCCTGGACTCTTCCACACTGTCACTGCCAATGGTGATGGTTTCCGTCCCTGTTTTCGGACCGGTCAGCCTGATATCAAATGTCACGGTTCTTTCCAGCACCAGCGCGGCTCCTATGGACACATCCACCTGTCCCACGGGTCCTGTGGGTACCTGGAAATCCGGCGGAGTGGTGGCAGGCGGCGCAGTGCTCTCCCCGGGCACACCACCCTCCCCGGGAGCGGTTGTCTGTTGGGGCGGAGCCGACTCCTGCGGGGGCGGCGTAAGCGTTATCGGCGCTTCTCCCCCCTGGTCTCCATCCGGCACCGGACTTGCGTCCGCTCCGGGGGTGGTACTGGGCACCGGACTTGCGTCCGCTCCCGGCGTCGCATCCGGCACCGGGCTTACATCCGCTTCCGGTGTCGTATCCGGCACCGGGCTTGTCTCTCCTTCCGGTGTCGCATCCGGCACCGGGCTTACATCCGCTTCCGGCGTCGCATCCGGCACCGGACTTACATCCGCTTCCGGCGTCGGGCTTGCGTCCGCTTCCTGCGTTGTCTGCCCCGGCTGGCCCGTTTCCGCGGCATATGCCGTGAAGCTGGCACTGACCGTCAGAACAAATGCCATTAAAAGTGCTATCTTTCGTTTCATGCTTTCAACCTCCCAACCTTTCTTCCCATTCCGGCTCTTTAAAACCTACCAGTACAAAATCCTCCCCCACTGCAAGCGGCCGTTTCACCAGCATGCCATCCGAGGCCAGCAGTGCCAGCTGCTCTTCCTCCGACATTTGCGGCAGCTTCTCTTTCAGCCCCAGCGCCTTATACGAATTGCCGCTTGTATTAAAAAAACGCTTCAAAGGCAGCCCGCTTTTGCGATGCCAGTCCTCCAATTCCTCTTTCGTAGGATTGTTTTCCCTGATGGGCCTGTCCTCATATGCGATTCCATGTTCCTTCAGCCAGGCCGCCGCTTTCCTGCAGGTGCTGCATTTCTGATATTGTATAAGCTGCATTCCGTACCCCTCCGATACATTTTTTCTGCCTTTTGCAGAAACGGCACAATCCTCCTCTGACAGATTGCCGAAAAAGCGTGTATTTTCAAACGTTCTGCCATTTGTCAGGGAGAGTGTGCAAACAAATATTACCAAAAACAACAAACTTTGTAAAGGAGTATTTCGGCCAAAAAATAATTTGCCGCGCCGCCTGTTACGACCGGTCCAGGAGAAACGCTCTTTTCACTTCCAGCAGGCTGTGTATCTGCATTAAAATATAAAACAGCACCGCTCTCGCCTCAAATTCCTCCCTGTTTACAGGCAGTTCCTCCCCTTTCAGCCGTACCAGAAGCTGGTCCAGCTCTTCCAGCAGCCCTTCCACCGTGTTGTCCCTGTGATAATCTCTCTCTATCTGTCCAAGGAACTCTGCCACCATATGCGCCTGCCGGGGCAGATACTGCAGCTTCAGGATATTTTCGTAGATTTCCCTCAGAATAACGCTCTGCCGCTCCCGCATTTTGATATAATCCAGTTCCCGCGAATCCCCCCTGCGGAAAACATTGTTATAATTCTCCACGGCACAAAGTTTGGCCGCTTCCAGGGCCGTCTCCAGACTGGCAAAGCAGTCCGGGACATAGCCGCTTTTATCCTCCCTGGGCAGCCACAGGGACATTCTGTGAAGAATTCCCTTTATCTGCCGGTCCGCCTCTCCTGCCAGCCGGTCAAATTCCACGCCTTTTCTGTGCAGATGCAGATTCACCGCAATCCCCATTCCCGTCCCGGTCAGAAACAGCGCAATCTCGTTTGCCAGAATCCCCGGCCCCATACTCCGCTCCGTCATAAAATGTGTCACCAGCACCGAATTCATCGCAATGGCCTCTCCCCAGCCCAGGCACAGGCACAGCAGGGCAAAGCCAAACAGGTACAGCGCAAAAGCCCATAAACTGTAATCCAGCAGCCAGAAACACCCTGCCGCTATGGCCAGTGCGCACAAGAACGCCAGCGCCCTGTTTCCCGCGCTCTGCAGGGTCTCCCGCTTGGTGTTCCGGATACTCAGAACCGTGATGATGCCTGCAGTGGCAGAATATTTCAGGCCCAGTTCCCCTGCTATGGCTATGGACAAAACCGCGGCCACCGCAATCTTGATGCTCTTAATCACCCTTGCATTCCAGATCTCACGTTTCATGGGCCCGCTCATTCCAGCACATCAAAGGCCGTACCGCAGGCCCAGGGGCTTCCCACGTCACAGCGGCCGTGGTGATAACGGCGCTCCCGGATTTCTCCACGGCCTTCCACCACCTGGATTTTGATCCTGCTCTCTTCCGCCCGGGTACATCCGTCCAGAATGGCAATCAGCGCTTCCACATCCCGGTCCCGGGTGACTTCTCTTTTTTCCTTCTGTTCTTCCATCTTTCCCCCATTTCTGCGCTGCTTTTTGTTTACAGACCTCCGTGTCGGGCCATACATGCGGCCCTGCAGCGCCAGACACAGCTTCCGCATACCGTTGTCTTCAATATCTGCGTTTTTCCTTCCGGTATTTTAAGGGAGTGCAGGCAGTGTATTTTTTAAATACCCTCTCAAAGTATGTGATGCTCTCAAACCCAAGCATTCCCGCTATTTCCGTGACGGAGTAGTCTCCGTTGGCCAGCAGGTTCTGCGCCTTCCTGACCCGGACAATATTCGTATATTCACTGATGCCCAGCCCCGTCACTTCCCGGAATATCCGGCATAGATAGGATTTGCTCACATAGAACCGCCCTGCCAGCTCCTCCAGCTGCTCTCTTGTGTCAAAATGTGTCTGAAGATAGTCTGCCACCTCGTGCACTTTCTGATGCTTTGGCGTCAGGGCAATCTCCTTTTCCGGCAGCATGTGCTTCTGGTACCGCGCCAGCAGGACCAGCAGCTCCAGCAGCTTTGTTTTCACCATCAGTTCATATTTTCTCTTCCTGTCCCGCATTTCATCCCTGACCTGAAGCGCAAGCCCTTCCACTTTTGCCACGTCCTCCGTACTCAGGCGGATAATCTGGTCATTCCGGTCATAAACTTCCTTCAGCGGATAAAAATCATTTTTTTCCAGAAACGGATCCAGCGCTTCTTCCCTGATCTGAAACAGAATCCTGCTGTGTCTGGACGACTTTGTCATACTGGTCTTGTGAATCTGGCCCGGCCTGACCAGAACCACGTCCCCTGCCTTCACCAGATAGGTTTCCTTGTCAATAAAATAATATACTTCTCCTTCCAGCAGACAGTACAATTCATATGTGTCGTGAAAATGGCGGCTGGACATGGAATATCCCTGCTCCCGGGTCACCCTTTCCACTTCTGCCAGTCCCTCCACATATTGTCTGTAAATAAGGTTTTCCATACATGACTCCCACACCTGTGCCTGCCGGATCTTTCGTGTCCGATCGTACGAAAACCGGGAAAACGGACAGGATTATATAAGATTATTATACTATTTTATTGTATAATGGCAATACCTGATTGATACGGCAGAAGACTTTTTACCCTTCACTGACCAAGGTGACAAGTCTTCCGGAAAATTTCATGTACCGAAATACGGGTGTCACCACGCAAACCATCACCTGACATATATGTCAAAAGAACAGGAGGGCTACATACTATGAAATACGAGGACAACAAAGTAACCGATATCCGCATCGCTTACATCGGCGGAGGCTCCCGGGGCTGGGCATGGTCATTTATGACAGATCTGTCCATGGAAGCTTCCATAAGCGGAACCATCCGTCTGTATGACATTGACGAGGCTGCCGCAAAAAACAATGAGATCATAGGCAATCACCTGAACCAGAGGCCCGACACGATGGGAAAATGGAATTATGTCACATGCAAAACCCTGGAAGAGGCCCTGACCGGCTGTGATTTTGTTGTGATTTCCATTCTCCCCGGCACCTTTGACGAGATGTCCTCCGATGTCCATCTGCCGGAGCGCCTGGGAATATACCAGTCCGTGGGGGATACCGCCGGCCCGGGAGGCATGATCCGCGCCCTGCGCACCATCCCCATGTTTGTGGAAATCGGCGAAGCCATTCGGGATTACGCACCTGACGCATGGGTCATCAACTATACCAATCCCATGACACTCTGTGTCAAAACACTTTACCATGTCCATCCCGGCATCAAGGCTTTCGGGTGCTGCCATGAGGTATTCGGCACGCAGGAAGTCTTGAAAGGAATCTGTGAGGAAACCCTGGGACTGGAGAATATCAGCAGACATGACATCCATGTCAATGTACTGGGCATCAACCATTTTACCTGGTTTGACCAGGCTTCCTACAAAGGAATCGATCTTTTTCCCATATATGAAAAATACATCGGGGAACATTATGAAGAAGGCTACTGCAAGGGTCATATGAACTGGGCAAACAGCACCTTCAGCTGTGCCCACAGAGTGAAATTTGACCTGTTCCGGCGTTACGGCCTTATCGCCGCTGCCGGGGACCGCCATCTGGCGGAGTTTATGCCCGGGGATACCTACCTCAAAGACCCGGAAACCGTCACCGGCTGGAAATTTGGCCTGACTCCGGTGGAATGGAGAAAGCAGGATCTGCAGCAACGCCTGGAAAAGAGCCGCCGTCTGGCAGCCGCCGAAGAAGAAATTGAGCTGAAGCCCACGGGAGAGGAAGGCATCCAGCTGATCAGGGCCCTCTGCGGACTGGACAGAGTCATCAGCAATGTCAATATCCCCAACACTTTCCTGCAGATTCCCAATCTTCCCGCCGGCGCCGTTGTGGAGACCAATGCCCTGTTCAGCCGGGATTCCATCCGGCCCCTGATCGCAGGTCAGGTTCCGGAAAACATCAGGGCGCTGCTCATGCCGCATATTGAAAATCATGAAACCATTCTCCAGGCCGCCCTCACCTGCGACAGGGAAAAAGTTTATCAGGCGTTTGCAAACGACCCTCTTGTGAAGGGACGCGCCGAAGATGGCCAGATCCGCAAACTGGCCGACGACATGATCGCAAACACCATGGAATATCTCCCGGAGGGATGGCAGTAAGCCTGCTGCCGTGCCATGCGGGCTGTCCTGTTCTTACATCATATCTGAAAGGGCTTTCCCGGAACCCGCCGCGGCCGGGACTGCCCTCTGATCAAAAACCGGCATGTGAGACCCCCGTCTTGTCTCACTGCCGGTTTTATGGTATTCTGAATAAAACGTCTGCCTCCCCGGCAGGGCAGGGACAGACTTTCAGAAGGGAATACAGACAATGGAAGCAAACAAAAAACGGGAGGGAATCTGCCACATAGCCGGCGCGGGAGAAGATTACGGCCTGACATTTACACCTTCCCCGGAAGATTTCGTCATCGCCGCCGACGCCGGTTTTACGCTGTTAAAGGAAAAGGGAATTTCCATAAATCTGGTCATCGGGGATTTTGACACGCTCCGTTGCCCGCCTCTTCATCCCAATGTGATCACCCTGAGTCCGGAGAAAAACGATACCGACATGCGCGCCGCCGTCCGGGAAGGACTCCGGGCAGGATATCAGGTATTTCACATTTACGGCGGAACCGGAGGACGCATTGACCATACCCTGGCCAATCTTCAGCTGCTGGCGGAATTGTCCCAAAACGGATGCCGTGGATTTCTGTTCCACAAAGACTGTGTGATTACCGCCATCACAGACGATTCCATGCGCTTTTCCGAACGTTATTCCGGTTATTTGTCCGTGCTTTCCCATTCCGCAAAATCCGAAGGCGTATATCTGAAGGGACTGAAATATGAGCTGGAAAACGCGGTGCTGGAAAACACCTATCCGCTGGGAGTCAGCAACGAGTTTACGGGAAAGGAAAGCCTGGTATCCGTCAGGAAGGGAACGCTGCTCCTTGTATATCCGTTTCTTTCCCATTCAAAAACCCCGCCTTCTGCAGCGGGGCATGAAATTTGAAACGTCCCCGGGGAATTCCCCACAGGCGCCCCCATGGACGCTCCCCGGGAAACACCCCGGATTATTCCTCCGTAAAAATCCTTCTCACCGCAACGATTTCATCGTATTCCGCATCCGAGACACAGATATCATACCGGGGATCTGCATGTACAATCATTCCCTCTCCGATATAGACAGCCACATGAGAAGGTTCCTCATAGAAAAGCAGATCTCCCGGCCGGGCATTCTCCAGTCCCTCCACCGGGACTCCGCATTCCTTCTGTCTCTCCGCCGAATGCGGCAGCGTCATGCCGAAATTTTCGAATACAGCTTTCACAAATCCGGAGCAGTCCGCGCCTTCCGTCAGACTGTCCCCGCCCCAGACATACGGATTCCCCACAAACTGCAGGGCATATTCCGCCGCCTGGGCGCCCATCTCGTTTCCCCCTTCCACCGTAAAAGATTCATCCAGCGTCACCGCCCTTTTCTCACCGGAAAATTCCTTTTCCCGGATTCCCAGGGCAGCCATATAATCCGACGCTTTGGCCGGGTCTGCCTTTTCCCTGCTGACCGGCAGCCGGAACAAAGCATTTAATCCCTCATAAGACTCGTTCCGGGAGATGATATTTTTGTTCTCATCATAAAGATACGCTTCCGTGTCATAGAACTGTTTTCCCTCCAGAACGCACAGATATAAATTGTGATCCGCAAATATTTCCACATTGTCACATTCCACAAGCCGGTATAACACGCCCTCATAACACATTTCCGTATAATTTCCGTGCATGGATGCCGCATTGTAAAAAGCAGGGTTATATCCCCCAATCAGCGGGGATACAAAAAACTCCAGTTCCCCATATCCCTCATCCCAAGTGTCGGGCATGGGCGTGCCATCCTCATTCCGGATTGCCACCACTGCATAACTCCGGTCTGCCAAAACCGACTTTCCGCTGAATCTGGGCTGGTCCGAAAGTGCCTTCCCGGAAACAAGCCCCAGCAGGCTCACCTCATAACCTCCGTAACTCTGGGTTTCGTTCACAAGTACCGCATCACTGCCCGAAAAAGCTTCCATCAGCCTGTCATCCTGCATTTCCTGCGCCACATCTTCCGCGGACAGATACCGCCATGCGGCAAAGACCGTCAGGGAACTGATGGCAAACAGAAGGGATGCCGCAAGCACGGCCCCGGGAAAGCGTCCTTTTCTTATGTGCCTGTTTTCCTGCCCCCTGATCCGTTCCAGTATTCTCCGGTTACATTCTTCTGCCGGCGCTTCTGCCGGCGCAAGGGCATGTCTTAATAATTCATCCAGTTTTCTTTCCATATAAGATATCCTCCAATTCTTTTTTTAAGATTTTTCTGGCATGATGCAGTCTGCTCATCACCGTTCCCGGAGGCACCTTCAAGAGCGCCGCGATCTGCTTTACCGGAATCTCTTCCATATAATAGAGAAGAACTGCCATCTTCATCTTTTCCGGCAGCCTGTCCACGGCCTCCCTCACAGCCTGCCGCTCTTCCCGGTCCAGCACCCTGTCTTCCGGTGTCTGGCCGGACTGCTCTCTCCAGACCGCGCTGTCTTTATCCTCCATGGACTGCATACCGGCAATCCGCTGTCTCCATCCATATTTTCGTTTCCGGTTTTTCCAGATATGCAGTGTCACCGACAACAGAAAACTTTTGGGATTCCTTTCCTGCTCTATTTTGCGCCCCAGCTCCACGGCCTTCAGAAAAGTCTCCTGATAGAGATCTTCTGCCTCCTGCCGGCTCCGGGTCAGATACACGCAAAAGGAATAAATATCCTTACCATATGTTTCGATACAAACCTCCAATTCTTGTTTTTCCATTTCTTTCTCCACTTTCCAGATTCCAGACGTCTGTGGAAGCGGCAGTTCATCTGCCCTTCATATATATATTGTAACAACTTTCCGGCAGCTTCACGGAATATGACAATCGAGCAGGGAAGATTCATCTTCCACTACCCGCCGCGCCGGGCACCCGTCAGCCTTTGTGGACATCCCTCCTCTGGGTGACCGTGTGCATGTTGCGTCAGCAACAAGGTTCCATATGCGCCCCTGCGCATAAAAAAATCCCCTTTTGGGGGATTCTGCTGTCTCGGGCGCTATACAACTATTATACAAAGATTTTATAATTCCTTAAGTCCATGGTCAAACTTTAGACACAATTATAGAGTATCATGTAATCATTCACAAAGGAGCTGTTGGATTTGAACAAACTTGTCAGGGTCCTGTCAGCTTCGACTACCAACAACACTGCCTTTGGCAGTTTTACATATATTTTTTCTTCATGTTTTCTTTATATTTTTACTCCCTTCCTTTTACATGGGAGCCCCTCCGGGGGCTCTTTTTTATGCGCAGGGGTGCATAAGGTAAATTGTTGCTAACGCAACATGCACCCCGCGCGCGAGTAGTGGAGAAGGGCGTTCCCCTACTCGATTGCACACTAACGCCTAAGGTAAATTGTTGCTAACGCTGCATGCACCCCGCGCCCCCTCCTTATGACAGGCGTCCTTTAAAATCTCCATACCCGAATCGTTTTACCAGCTTGCATTCTCCGTCTTTTCTGCGGATGGCAATGGCAGGAAGGGGCATACCATTGAACGTATTATTCTTCACCATGGAGTAAATGGCCATATCTTCAAACACCAGACGGTCTCCCTCCCGCAGTCTTTCCCCGAAGGAATAATCCCCTATGATATCTCCCGCCAGGCAGGTGGGGCCTCCCAGTCTGTAGGTGAAGGGCTTTTCTCCCGGAATGCCCGCATTGCCCAGGGGCGGCCTGTAAGGCATCTCCAGCACATCCGGCATATGACAGGCCGCGGAAGTGTCCAGTATGGCAGTTTCCGTTTCATTCCGGACGATTTCCAGCACTGTGGTCACCAGGAAACCGGCATTCAGCGCCACCGCCTCCCCCGGCTCCAGATATACCTTCAGCCCATATGTGTCCTGCATTCTCCGGATACACCTCTCCAGTCTCGGAATATCATAATCCTCCCGGGTGATGTGATGTCCGCCGCCGAAATTGATCCATTTCATCCCGCGCAGATATCTGCCGAACTTTTCCTCCACCGCATCCAGTGTTTTTTCCAGGTCGTCCGAATTCTGCTCACAGAGTGTATGAAAATGAATGCCGTCCGGCATAAATCCTTTCTCTGCCCCTGCCGCAAAATTCTGCAGTGTCACCCCCAGCCGGGATCCCGGGGCGCAGGGGTCATAAATGGCATGTGCTTCCTGGGTGGAGCATTCCGGATTCACCCGGATGCCGATACTCTTTCCCGCCTCCCGCGCGCGGATGCCGAATTTTTCCACCTGCCTCCAGGAATTAAACACAATATGATCGCAGTATTTCAAAATTTCTTCAAAATCTTCCTCTTTGTATGCCGGGGAAAAAATATGGTTTTCCTTTTTTACATCCCCCATCTCTTCTGCCCAGAGCCTTGCCTCATATAAGCCGCTGGCAGTGGCCCCGCTGAGATACTTTCCCACCAGGGGATATAAGGCAAACATGGAAAAAGCCTTCTGGGCCAGCAGTATTCCCGCGCCCGTCCGCTCCATCACTCCCTGCAGAATTTTCAGATTTTTTTCTATCAAGACCTCGTCCACCACGTAACAAGGCGTGGGCAGCTGTGAAAAATCCATGGTTCCCTCCTGACATCCCCCTTTATTGTGCCGTAAAATCAAAGAAACTTTCCAGCAGCTCATGGCGCACATGCCTGCTGTCATAAAAATCCTCATCCGTCATCTGCATCCGGTAAGGATCATAACTGCCCGTTATCTTCAGGCCATACTGCCCGGCCATGTCATGGGCAAAAGCTTCCAGCTCCGAGAGAATATAATATTCCTCCTGGTCTATCCTGTCCCACAGGGATGGTGCAAGAGGACATAAATATAAGTCCACTTCCACGCCTTTTCTCTGTAAGTACTGAATCATTTTTTCAAACATTTCTTCACAGTAGGGACTGATATGACCATTCTTGGAAAACATTTTCTCGATATCATAATTTTGTGCCTCTTCCCGGACAAAATCGGCCGTGTTCTGCTGGTACTCCAGCGCATATACCAGACTGCCGTCCCGGGCATAATAGGTACCCTGGTAATCCTCCCCGGCAATTCCCCAGCTGTCCTGTGCCGTGACTCTCTCCAGCACCGCCTGAAGCCCCCTGGTTCCCGCAAAGCTTACGCATGACTGAAAATAGGTTATGGAAAACAGCTGGGAAAGCCTGGCCTTGGCCCTGGCAAACCCATTCTCCTCCGGAACCTTCATTTCCTTTCCGTCCAGAATCCCCAGCATGTAATCCGCATAGGGCCGCAGGGTCTCATTGCGGGAAAAGGTACCGAACAGTGTCTCGTCAAAAAAATAAGAATCCACGCAGAAAATAACCCTGTCGTACTGCTTCCCGTAGACCTCCATAAGACCAAACTGGGCCAGAATATCATAAAAGTCGGCTCCGGATATTCCCAGATTATAATAAGAATCCGTGCCCGCCGTATCGGCCCGGATTCCGAATACCAGACTGGGCCCCACTGTCACGCATTCCGTTTCCGGAGGCATTTCCGTGATCAGATATTGCTTGACCCCCCGTTCGTCTCCGTTGCCCGCGTCAAAATAAACCTGGTTTCCCTCCAGCAGGGCCTGTGCCATGAACCGGCTGTCACTGTGGTAAATACCGGCCGGATCCACAAAATAATTCGTGGCGGCAACTGCCACCAGTATGGGCAAAAATAATAACAGCCTAAACCACCTTTTATCCTTCATGTGTCCCTCCGTCCAGATACAAAGCGCCTTCGCGCAAATCCCCGCGCCCTGTCAGAACTGAAAATAAATAAACGCCGAACTTCCCACCATACCGAGAAACAGGATCATCAGCAGTTCCGCATAAACAAACGCCACGCGGGCAGGAAGTTTCCGGTTTTCCAGAAACTGTCTTAGGGAAGAATCCCGCTCTCTCAGAATATATTCCGCCGCGGCCAGGAGCAGTGTGAGCAGAAAAATCAGCAGGGTCTTCTTCCCCAGGCTGCCCACCCCGGCCACCTCCCCGATGCGGCAGACAAAGGGCTGTGTCAGGATCTGCTTCAGAACCTGGAAACCCTCCCCGGTTCCGGCAGCGCACACAAACACCCAGCAGACGCAGATCAAAAGCAGTGTCCTGGCCCTCTGGAGCAGCCGGAAAACCGCCCCGTCCCTGACGCCGCACCTCTCCCGCAGTTTTGCGAAAAAGGGCTGCGCAAAATCACCGCCCATAAGCCAGAGGAAGGGAATCGCAGCGGAAGCCATGAAATAATAGCCTGTACCGCCGTGCCAGATTCCGATCAGGAACCATAATACCACCATGGATAGATAAAACGGAACTTTTTTGCCAACCTTTTTCCCCAGGCGCTTCTTCGCCTTTTTCCCCAGACGCACCATGGGTTTTGACTTTTGTATGGGATACATCACATAGTCCTTAAACCACACCCCCAGGGTAATATGCCATCTCTGCCAGAACTCCTGAACCGTCCTGGAGAAAAAGGGAGCGTCAAAGTTTTCCGGCAGGCGGATTCCAAACAGCCGGGACGCCCCCAGCACAATATCCATGCATCCGGAAAAATCCGTATATAACTGTACGGCATAACACAAAGTGGCAATCACAATATCCAGCGACCCATGGTCCTGATAATTTCCGTAAACCCCCGAAACCACCAGGCCGAACCGGTCCGATATGACAAGCTTTTTGAAATATCCCCAGACCATTCTCCCCAGTCCCAGGGACACATCATCATAGGACGGGAAATGCCTTTCCAGGTACTGTTCCCGCATTTCATGGAAACGCACTACCGGCCCGGAGACTACCGTGGGAAAATAAAAAAGAAACAGCGCCACGGTGCCCAGATTCCGCTCTGCCTTATAGCTTGCCCAGGACACGTCAAAAAGATAGCCTATGGCAGACAATGTGAAATAAGACATTCCCATCACGGACACAAACTGCAGCCAGGAAATATCCCGGTCCGCCCGCAGGATGGACAGCAGCAGGTTCCCCAGATTATAGGCGTATTTCAGCACAAAAAGCGCTGCCACCAAAGCCGACACCGATATCAGGAGAACCGCATTTCTTTTTCTGTCTTCTTTATTATATTTTTCCAGCAAAAGAGCGCCGACATATGTAACTGCCAGAATGTAGCAGATCAATATCGGCAGACGTCCCCCGGCAGTTCCCGCGGCAGAGAAATAAAACACAAGACTTGCGGCCAGCAGAGTATATTTCTGCAGCCGGGGACAGATATAATACAGCAGGAATGTAACCAGAAGAAACACAAAAAAACCCAGACTTGTCAGGCTCATTTATTCCCCCAGTTCCAGTATGATGTCCACCATTTCCCCCACATTCTTCATGGTTACCACTTTTCCCATGGGAATCTTGAATGAGAATTCCTCTTCCACGGCCACCACCAGATTAATATGCTCAAAGGAATCCCACCCTTCCACATCATCCGCCACCGTGTCGTCATGCAATACAATGGTGTCATCATCAAACACTTCCCTGAAAACTTCGTTCAGTCTCTCATATACTTCCTCTCTGGTCATCTCTTTCTCCTCCATTCTCTTGGTTCATGATGGTACGCGTCGGTCATCATTTGTCATTTCCCGCCGGTATCCGCCGGCTCTTCTTCTGCCCTCTGCACCGGTTCTCTTACGCCTGCCCCTGCTCCCGCAAACTTCCAAAGCCTTGTCCGTTACCGTTTCAGCACCAGCACTTTCATCTTTGCCCTGGATACCTTTTTTCCCTGCCCGTTTCTGATCTCAACCTTCAGCCGGATCAGGCCCAGCGCCTCATCCTTGTCCGTGACTTCCCCCGTCACCTGCAGAGTGTCCCCCACAAACACCGGATTCATGAAGCACACTTCCTCCAGACTGTGAATCAGGCTGTATTTTCCCGGGAGATACATACCCGCCATAGCGGAATAAAGGGAAGCCGTCAGCATGCCGTAGCAGACATGGCCATTGAAACGCCCGCCTCCCGCCTGTCCGGCATATTCGTCATCCCAGTGCAGCGGATTGTCATCCCCGGAGATCTTCCGGAACATCTCTTCCATTTCCCGCGTTATGGTTCTCTCAAAAGATGCTTTCATTCCCACAGCGATCTCGGACAGCGTATATTCATTCATCACCTGTGATCTCCCTGATTGTCCTGTAAATCACTTCCGCATCCAGACCATTTTCCGCCCGGACGCTTTTCAGCGTTCCGTATCCTGCGGCAAAGCAGTCCCCCAGTCCTATCCTGTACAGTTTGCTGCCGCTTCCCTCCTGCGCCAGGATTTCCGCCAGAATGCTGCCCAGCCCTCCGTAAACCGAATGCTCCTCCACGGAAAAAAGGATGCGGGACCGGGCGGCCATCTCCAGCAGATTTTCCCGGTCAAAAGGCTTTATGGAAGTCACATTCACCAGGTTCACTTCCAGCCCCTCCCGGGAAAGCCGCTGAACCGCGTCATGGACTTCTTCCAGGATACTGCCGGTCACAAAAACAGTGACATCTCCGTCATTTTTTAAAATATCATTTTTACCGGCTGTCATAACAAATCCTTCCGGATAAAATTCCTTTTCATGATTCATGCCGATGCGGATGTAAACCGGTCCCGGAATGCTGTACGCAGCAGCGGCAGCGGCCGCTGTCTGCCTGGGTGTTGCAGGTGACAGAATTGTCAGGTTCGGTATGGCCCTGAGCACCGCCACGTCTTCCGTGGTATGATGGGTGGGTCCCAGGGAACTCCAGGCCAGTCCGCTTCCCATCCCCACAATCTTTACATTCAGGTTCTGAAAACAAATGTCATCCCGGATAAATTCCAGGGAACGGTAGGCCAGGAAAGCCCCCGCCGTATATACGAAAGGAGTCTTGCCCGCCGCGGCCATCCCAGCCGCCGCAGCCACCATATTTTCCTCGCTGATTCCGAAATTATAGATCTGCCCCGGAAAATTGCGCCGGAACATCTCGTCATATCCCGTGCCGCTGTCTGCCAGAATATGAATCACATTTCTGTCCTGCTGTGCCAGTTCCATAAGTTTTCCGATATAAGCACTCTGCATATCCTACTCCATTTCTTCCTCACGGACGCCCAGCTCCTCCAGAAACACCTTCATTTCTTTCTTCCCCCGGGGCAGTTTGAAATGCCAGTTGGGATTGTTCTCCATGATGGAGACGCCCTTTCCCTTCACTGTGTGCGCAATCACCAGTCGGGGTTTCCCTTTTTCATTTTCTTTTGACAGACAGTCCCGAATGGCGTCAATGTCATGTCCGTCTATCTCCTCCACGGACCAGCCGAAAGAAGTCCATTTTTCCTGCCATTTGGGTTCTCCTATGGTATTTTTCACCGAATCCATCTTCTGTATCTCATTACAGTCCAGAATCGCCACCAGATTATCCAGTCCGAAGGCTGCAGATGTCATGGCCGCCTCCCAGACCGTACCTTCCTCGCATTCCCCATCCCCCAGCAGCACGAAAACCCTTGCACTGTTTCCGTCTGCCTTTAGGGCCATGGCCATGCCCTCCCCGAAGGGCAGCCCGTGTCCCAGGGAGCCGGTGGTAGCCTCCACCCGGGCGCTGTCCCGCATACAGGGCTCTCCCCCTATGGCGCCGCCGGGTTTTAAGTATGACGCAAAATCTTCTTCCGTCATAAGTCCGGCTTCCGTCATCACGGCATACAGCGCAAGGCCCGCATGTCCCTTGCTCAGGACAAAGCGGTCCCTCCCCGCCCACCCGGGGTCGGCGGCATCCAGCTTCAGCACGCCTTTCCCGTAGAGGACATAGAGAATTTCCAGGCAGGAGTAGCAGGACGCCAGATGCGCCATCCCGCCTTTGTATCCGGTCAGGAAAATCTTTTTCCGCAATTCCTTTAATTTCACTTCATCTGTCATGACTGCCTCCCATTCCCCTGGTCGAAGGCCCTTTCACGAAATGCCCTCATCCGGGTCTATCCCGATTCCGCCGCAGTAAGGTATGGCCCTGATCCGGTCCATCTCTTCTTTTGTGAGGCTGAAATCAAAAATATCCCTGTTTTCCTTCAGCCTCCCGGGATTTACCGTCTTGGGAATCACGGCAAATCCTTTCTGCACCGCATACCGCAGGCAGATCTGCGCCGGCTGCTTCCCCTTCTCCCGGGCCAGGCCGCAAAGTACTTCATTCTGCAGAATCTGTCCGTTTCCCAGCGGGCTGCTGGCCTCCACGCAGATATTTTCCCGCGCACAGTAAGCGGTCAGTTCCGCCCTCTCCATGCCGGGGTGAAATTCTATCTGATTCACCATGGGAAAAACTTCCGCGGTCTTTTTCAGCTCTTCCAGATAATGCACTTCGAAATTACACACACCGATGGCGCGGACCAGCCCTTCCCGGTAGAGGGATTCCATGCCCCTCCAGGTGTCCGCGTTCTGTTCCCTCCAGTCGGCGCATGTCCCGGCCGGTGCGGGCCAGTGAATCAGATACAGATCCAGGTAATCCGTTTTCAGCTTTTTCAGGGACGCCCTGCAGGCTTCCCTGGTCTTTTCGTATCCCCGGCAGGTATTCCACACTTTATCGGAAAAGAACCATTCCTTCCGGTCAGTCCCCAGCTCGCTGACCGCCCTGCCGATCTGCCGTTCATTGCTGTACGCCGCAGCGGTATCCAGCATTCGGTACCCCTGGCTGTATGCTTCTTTTATCAGTTCCAGCAGAATATCCCTGTCACTGATCTGCCAGGTTCCCATCCCTATCCGGGGCATCCGTACCCCGTTTGCCAGTTTTATCTGTTCCATTGACCTCTATGACCTTATTCCGGTTTTCATAATTTTCCGGGATGCAGTATTCCCATGTAGTATTTCCTTCCGCATCCTCCGCAATTCTGGTAAAGCCCTGCAGTTCATAAAAATTCTTCACCATGGCGTTTTTCGCCGTGGGATAATAATACCCGTAAATCCTGCGGATCCCTGCCGACCTGCACTTCTCCACCAGCTGGTCCATCATGGCGTATTCCATGTCACGCTTCAGCACCCGGCAGCTCATAAGCCACAGTTCCATGTGGAGCTCGTCCCTGTCCTCCCCGGCAATTTTCCCGATGAGGGTGCTGACCACTCCGTTGTCCCCGAACTTGTCTCCCAGTTTTCCGTACAGTGTAATGTGGTCCCTGTCTTTCGCCACTGATTCTATTTCACTCTGGCTGTAACGCTTCGTGGTCAGGTTAAACTGATTGCTCTTGTTGGTCAGCTGGGCAATCCGGGACATGTAGGCCGGGACAAAGCCCTGAATCTCCCCCTTCATCTCCAGGGACTTCAGATACTCCCCATAGTCTTCAAAAGCCGCCTGGAGCCTGTCTCTCTCCGCATTTTCCCGATACATCTGATTCCGCTTCAAATCGTCCCCGGAGAGCGTTGTGGTCTCAAAAAAGCCGGACCTGTCCAGAATCCGCACATAATGCTCCACGCCTTCTATCTCCGGCACTGCCGTCCCCTGCATCTGGTCCCTGATTATGGCCCGTTCGGCCGGATTGTCGTCCACAAAGACAAAACTTTCCGGCAGAAGGGACAATTTCTGTGCCGTGCGGGCCAGGTTGGCGCTCTTGGGATCCCAGTTTGCCTGAATGTCCGCAAAGTCTTCCGGTTTCAGCACACTGTCCGGACGGTTCAGTCCCCCAAGCGCGTTCTCCCGGTCATTTTTGGAATTAATGGTCAGCACCACTCCCAGCTGCCTGTGAAGCCTGATATACTCCTGAAACTCGCTGTAAGTCTGGGCCAGGGAAGTCTCCTGCCCGATTTCGATATTGTCCGCGCCGTCATCCCCTATCACACCTCCCCACAGGGTATTGTCCAGGTCCAGATTCAGCGCTTTCTTGTTTTTCCCATAGACTGACTTCACAATATTGGCTACATTGAAAGAAAGATAGGGAATGGCAGGAACGGCCACCGCATACTTATACATATGGTAATAAAAAGGATCCGACCATTTCTCCAGCCCGTATGAGGCCGAAAGATAATTGATATCGCAGATGTAAAAATTCTCATGGTTCTGGGCATAGTCGTAAAACCGGCAATTCAGGCGTGTCACAAAGTTCACCCTGCCATGCATGTCACTGGCATCCTTATTCCCCATGAGCCGGAAATAGGGATATTCAAAATTATTCTGGATCACCGGACACCGGTAGACCTTTTCAAGGCGCGCCCACAGCCCCTCAAACTTGCCGGAAACCGCCTCCAGCTTGTTCTCCACCGTCTCTTTGTCATCTCCCGGTTCCGGAAATGCATGGATATTCCGTATAGAAGTACATATATAGATCAAGTCCGGCCCGAAGGCCTCCAGCTCCGGATTCGGAAACATACCGTCCTGATAATACTGGTCAAATTCCGACTCATAAAACACCGGCGCAATTCCCTGATTCAGCAGAAACAATTCCAGCATCAGCCTTATATCATTGGTGGTAACGCCTCCCAGTATGGCAATCTTCTTCTCCATGCGGCTTGTGCCGGTCTCTGCCAGCAGGGTCTTCCGGATACTTTTCTTCTTCTTCAGTAAATATTCCGGGTCAAATGGATACATTAATTCTTCCATCACATGTCACTCCCTGCTCATTTTATTTTTTCCGGAAACAAATTCTTTACTCTAAAAATGCACAAAATTCAGGTATTTATTGTACACCTTTCCCGGAGTTTTGTCTATACCTTCCGCACTTTTGACCATAATTTGTCACCTGCCGCGCAGCGGTTCAGCCCGGGCCCGTTCCTTATATGTTCTGGCTGCTCTTCATGATGCACTGCTGAATCCGAATCAGAAAAATCAGAAGCTCCGTAAGCTGAAAGCGCATGGTTCCGGCCAGAATCACTCTCAGGAACGGCAGTTTTCCCCAGGGATACGCTCTTAAGACTTCCTGCAGCCTATCATTTGCCAGCATCCGCCTGACAGATTTCCGCATGGGATGCCTTCTGTCCACATGGTCATGGTACAGCACTTCCTGGGTGATATCATATGCAATTCTCATGATCAGGAACCGATACAAGTACAGGATATACTCGTTTCCGGTAAAGATTTCCCCAAACCGCTTTTCCAGAACCTCATATAAGCGGATTTCCTTTTCAAGCCAGTCATTCCGGTATCCCTTGGAAAGTGATCCTGCACGGCCGCATTCATAATGATAAGAGACATCCGCAATAACTACAGCCCTGTGGGCATATCTCAGAAAATCAACATTAAATATAATATCCTCGGATATACACTCCCTCTCTGAGACAAACCTGACATCATGATCCATGAGAAGCTGCCGCCGGTACATTCTTGCCCAGACAGACTGTCCGTAGACACAGTCCAGCGGATGGCAGGGCGGCGAACTGACGGAGCCCAGCAGCAGCTTTTCCACATCCTTCTTTGACAGGAATAATTCCTCCTTCTCCACACCGGGAAAAGCACATGTCGTCTGGTCAGAATAGACCATTGTACATCCTGCCACGGCGCAGTCCGCCGCATTCCGGGTCACTGCCTCATACAGATTCTTCAGCAAATCAGGCCCCAGGTAGTCATCCGAATCACAAAACACAATATACCTGCCACCTGCGGCCTCCAGTCCACGATTTCTGGCAAGGCCTGCCCCCATATTTGTCTGGTGTATCACGGTGATTTTCTCCCACCGGTCTGCATATTCATCGCAGATTTCCGAAGAGCCATCCTCCGAGCCGTCATCCACCAGGATCAGTTCAAAATCCTCAAAGCTCTGATGCAAAACAGACTCTATGCACCGTGCCAGATATGGCTTTACATTGTATACAGGGATAATAACGCTTACGCTGGATTCCACTCCTTCTACCGTCCCCTTCTGTTTTATTTTTCATATATTCTGGCTGCTATGCCGGAAAAACTGCCGGATCCGTATGGCCCAGATCAGAGGTTCCACCAGCCGGAAACGCATCAGTCCGGCCAGAAGCATTCTCTGAAACGACAGCTTCCACCATGGGTATGCGCAAATGACTTTCCGGAATTCTTCCCGGGCAAGGATTGCCTTGACAGATGCCCGCATGGGGTAAGACTTGTCCTTATGGTCATGATACAGAACTTCCTGTACAATATCAAACGCGATTCTCATAATCAGGGACCGCTGCAGATACAATGTATATTCCTCTGGTTCAAACCGTTCTCTCAGCTTCTCCTCCATATACTCTTTCAGCCGGATATCCTGCTGGCTCCGGTCAGTCCGGTGTATCTTGGAAACAGATTTCACATTGGCGCAGTTATAGTAATAAGAGACATCCGGAATTGCCACGGCACATTTTGCATACCGGAAAAAGTCAAGATGGAACACCAAATCCTCCGCGATATACACTCTCTCCGAGACAAACCTGATATGATTTTCCATAAGCACCTGTCTTTTATATATCTTGGACCACACCGCCTGTCCATATGGCACATCCTGCCTGCTGTCCGGCAATGCCCCAAAGCAGTTAAACATCAGTTCCTGTATTTCTTTTTCCGTAAACAGTCTGTTTTCTTTCACACAGGGACAAGCATGCAGCTTGCCGTCAAGATAAATCAGGGTATATCCGGCAATGGCACAATCCGCCTGATTCTCTTCAATGGCTTTGTACAGATTCAGAAGATGATCATCCCCCAGATAATCGTCCGCATCCACAAAAACAATATATTTCCCCACAGCCGCCTCTATCCCATCATTGCGCGCACATCCAAGACCTGCGTTCTTTTTGTGAATGACCTTAATATTGGCATGTGCCGCCCCATAGCTGTCACACAGCGCTCCGGACCCATCATCTGACCCATCGTCTACCAAAATCAGTTCATACTCCTGAAAAGACTGGCAAAGAATGGATTCCACACAGCGTTCCAGGTATTTCATTGCATCATATACAGGTATGACAATGCTAATTAAAATCTCCACTCTCTGCTCCTCTCTCTTGTTTTCTCCACTGGGCCGGACCCCTCCCCTGTCCGGCCATGCCTCACCGTTTAAACATGGCATCCCAGATTGCCCTGCAATATTTGCCCTTTCCGTATTTGACCTTGCCATACATCCTGCCAGGCCTTGACCCATGTTACTTCATCCGCTATACTTTAACTTACAAAGTCCGTATAAGTCAGCGGCCGCCTGCGCCGCGTTTTTACATACTAAACTCCCATGCATTCCAATGCACCACCATCAATAAAAGTCGGGAGTTTAGCTGATGCACACAACCTGCATAGAATATGCAGGTTGGCGCACAGCTGTCTCGCAAAACCATAAAGCAACATGGTTTTGACTTCGCGGTAACGGAATGGCATAGGAACTTTTACAGTAAACCCATGCCGGCAGCCCCTTGTTTTGCAAAATTGTCCCCTCTTTCTGCCGGCAGGAAAGGATATCCATGCAGCCTCTCATTTCCGTCATTGTCCCTGTATACAACTCCCGGGAATATCTTCCGGACTGTATCCGGTCTGTGCTGGCACAGACCTTCAGCCGCTTCGAGCTTCTCCTGATTGACGATGGCTCATGGGATGACAGCCGGGCCTTCTGTGAAAAAATGCAGGAGACAGATTCCCGTCTCCGGTATCTGCCAAAAGAGCACTCCGGCGTGGCGGCAGCCAGAAACGCCGGAATCACGGCCGCCTGCGGCACTTACCTGTTCTTTCTGGACAGTGATGACATGATTCATCCCCGGCTGCTGGAAACGCTGTTTCTTTTACTGGAAAAGCATGGCTGCGCAATGGCAACCGAAGCGTTTCTTTATGAATCCCGCGTGACAGGCCTGTCCCCGCAGTGGAGTGCTGTCCCCGAAACCGGCGACAATATCTCTACCCTGCTGCCCGGCAATAAAGCGCTGGACTGTTTTATCAGCGAGAAACCCATAAAGGGACTGGGAGGCATCGGCGGTTATATGATACGCCGCAGCATCATGCAGTCTATTTTGTTTGATACTGCGCTGACTCTGGGGGAAGACACCAAATTCCTGTATCAGCTGCTCTCGGAAGGAGCCGATCTGATTGTACTGAACCAAAACTGGTATTGCTACAGAACACACGGCGGGCAGTCCAGCCGGATTTCCTCTGCCGGCGCCTGGCAGAGTATCCACGCCTGCCAGACCTATATCCGTGACCGGGAGCTGGCAGCCGGCAGAATACAAAATGCCCTGGTCCGGGAAGGCATGCTTCTCACTTCCATGGCTGCATGGTATGCCCAAAGCCGCCGGTTCCATAACCAGGACTGCAGGGAATATCTGGAGCAGCTGGCCCGGGGGGAATGCCGCTGGATACATTTTTCCCGGGTGGCATTCACCGCAAGACTCAGTTTCTTTCTCTCCCGCCGTATCCCGCCGCTCTACCGGCTTGTCCATGTCCTATGGTTGTGGCTGGAAAAACTATCTGGTTGAAAGCTTCCGGTAATCTATTTTTTGTGTAATATTTTTCGGTAGACAGGATATATTTTTTCTTTCACCCAGTCGTTCACAAAAAAATGCCATATGAATTCCTTTAGGGCCATACTTACCTGCCCTTCTCCATATTTGTTCAGGCTGCGCATGGCGGCAAACGCAGGCCTGATATGACCGTATTTTATCGAAATCTGATAGCGCCGCCTCTCCTTCCAGCAGATAATCCGGTCTTGGGAGGCCTGGTCCTCCATGCGGCAGATTCGGGCAATATCGTCCACCAGCGCTTCATAGTCCCGGTATTTCTTTTCTTCTTCGTCCCGCGTCAGCTTCCTTCTGGAATGGCTCCCTTCCCGCTTGGCCACTCCATAGAGTTCCTCCGGAATGGTCGGACATTTATGATAAAACAGAAACGGCAGAAGCATCTGGAAATTCTGGCCCACGTCATATTCCGGGATCTGCCTCTCCCGGTAGATTTCAAAAAACTTCCGGGTTTTCAGCATATAGCAGCCACAGCACACAAAAGTCCTGGCCTCCAGAATCTCCCAGAACAAATCTTTTTGGGACAAATCTCCCTGCCGCTCGTCCCTCTGATTGCTTACCTCCCCGGTGGCGGCATCAAAATAATAAGCCAGCGACCTGACACAGCTATATTCCGGATGTCCCTGCAGAAAATCCACTCTTTTTTTCACGGACTCCGGTTCCAGCACATCATCACTGTCAGGCCAGATCAGGTATTCTCCCGTCACATAGGGCAATCCCCTGTTGATTGCGGCAGAAGCATTCCTGTGTTCTCCCCGGACAATGCGGTAGCCATACCCCCTGGCGGCAAATTTTTCCCGATAGCTCTCTGCCACAGCCAGCGTCCCATCTGTCGAACCATCGTCTGACAAAATCAGTTCCATTCGGGAATAAGTCTGGCGCAGAACGGAGTCCAGCATCCCGGACAAGTGAAGCGCCCCATTGTAGACCGGAGTGACAACGGAGACCAATCCAGTCTGAAATACACAGTCTTTCCGGCTCATATGTCAATTCACCTCATTTATATTTTTCGGCTGAAATCCTTCATTCTTTACGGATACAGTCTTCCTTTATCAATACTCTGTCTTCTTTTTCACTCCCGGCTTTCCTCCCTGCCGCCATGCTGCCCGGTGACATTTTCAAGGAGAAAGGCTTTTGCTTCCCGGACTTTTTCCTCCGTCTTTCTCTCCACGTCCTTCCAGTCCACAAACGCATCAATATCGGCGCCATGTCCGCATAATCGGTCCCCGAGACCGTGAATCTGCAGAATATTCCGGATCCTGGTCCCTCTGCTGCTATGTACAAAAGCCAGAAATTTTTTCCGGAAAATGATGGAAAACGCAACCACATGAAACGAATTGGATACCACATAATCCGCTTCATCAATATAGCCCAGGAATTCTGCCGGGCCCGCCGTAAAATCCACTTCAAATCCGGCTTCTGCCGTCAGCCAGCTCGTGCACAGTTCTATGACCGCCAGTCCCTTCTCACGGGACAGCTTTTGGACATATTCTGCTAAATCCCGGTTTCTCTCCGTGATATAAACCAGAATATAATGTTTCCTCCCCGGCTTTTTTTCTATCTTCCGGAAAGCGTCTCTTCCCGGGAGAAATACCGGATCCAGAACAGCCGTCACATCTCTTTCATAAAATCTTTTCAGATATGGGATTGCCGCCTCTTCCCGCAGGGAAACCACATCCAGGTATTGTATCAGGCGTGAAAACTCTTCGTCATACCGGGATCCAAGCCCTGTGCCGCCCATACTCGCCCCATACGCAATAACCCTTTTCTTTTTCCTGTTCCGGAAAGCGCCAAAATAAACCTCCCGCAGTCCGCAGGTAATTTCAGGGTTCCAGATTTGGTCACTGCCCACGATATAATACGTATACGGAAGATATTTCATCCCTCCCGGAAACAATATCTTATGCCGCTTCCTGTCAATCAGGTAATTTTCTCTGAACTTTCTCATATGGAAGCGCCGTTTCCGGAAAATCCCCCATCTCTCCAGATTTGTCTTCATTCCTCCCAAAGCATCCCGGAGAATCCATCCGTACCATTTTCTCCCTGTTTTATCCTCCCGGGGCGTATAGGGAATGAACCAGTGCCTTCCCGTCATGAAAAAAGGTTCATAACGGATCACTTCCGCCTGCATCCCCTTGTCACACAAATATTTTTTTAGTCCATACGCCTGAAGCATGGCGCCGAAATTATCCGCGCAGTGAAATGTCAGGATTCCTATATCCGCATTATTTTCTTCCATTCCGAATGGCCTCCTTCCATTTCCACAGTCTGATATCCATGCGGTCCAGCAGAACGGATACCGGATAACACACAAAACAGCAGCCCAACAGAAATCTTCTGCTGAACCCAAGCGACCGGTATAGGGGGCTTTTTCTCTCCCCGGCAGCAATTTCCCTTAATTCTTCACAGCCCTTTTCGTCTCTTTGCTTTCTGCAGTTTGCATATTGCTGTCTGATCCGGGCTATTAAGCGCTCTTCCCATCTCAGCGCAAACCTATAGTCCCCCTCCTGATACTCACTGTCTCTTATCATCATGTGGCATACAAAACATTGCCCGTGCAAACATCTGTTCGCAACATGACTTGCACTTTCCGGATCCATACGGTAATAGTACCAGGCGCAGGGGGAGTATGCCGTCCGCAGCTGCTTACGGAACATCCGGTACATAAATAAGGTATCCTCCCCAATGGCCAGGCCTTCCTCAAATCTTAACTTCCCGATACAGGCTCTGCTGATCAGTCCGCAGATCCCCGACAATTCTTTGGTATAGGTTATATGAAACCATTCCTCTGCCCCGGCGCCTTCCGCGGTGAGCCAGCCGGGTCTCTCATCCTCCGCCGATACGCTGTCCATCGTGTCCTCCAGCAGAAGGCTGTCCATTCTGGCGCAATCACAAAAGACCATCCGGGCCCGCTGTGTCTGCACCTGCCCCATCATCTCCTCCAGCAGAAGCGGATGAATTGCGTCATCACTGTCCAGGAAAAAAATATATTCTCCTGAGGCAATATCCAGCCCGTAATTCCGCGCCCGGGAAACACCGCCGTTTTCCTGTCTGTAAAGCCGGACACGGCTGTCTGCCAGGCTGAATTGTCTGCAGATCCCGGGACTGCCGTCAGTGGACCCGTCATCTATCACCAGAATTTCCAGATTCCGGTAGGTCTGCCCGATTACAGACCGAATACACTGCCTGATGTAAGATTCCGCATTGTACATGGGAATGATCACTGATATCTTACACATAAAAATTTCCTCTCCTGTCTGCACCCCTGGTTCTCCCCCCATTATTTCACCCGCAGAATTTTCCTGTCCTCAATCTTATATATCACATCGCATTCGCTGGCCAGACTCATATGATGCGTCACCATAAGCAGGGTTTTGTTTCCTCTGATATGCCGGATGGAATCAATGACGGCCTTTTCCGTCTCCATGTCCAGGGCTGCGGTGGCCTCATCCATAACCAGAATACTGAAATCCTTATAAAGTGCCCTTGCCAGGGCAATCCTCTGGCGCTGTCCTCCCGAGACCACGGTTCCGCTCTCGCCAATCACGGTATGGACGCCATGTGGCATTTTTACCACATCTTCCCAGATCTGGGCGCATTTCAGGCATTCCATCACACGTTCATCATCAATTCCCGCCTCCTCCTCAAAAAAGGCCACATTATTCCGGACTGTCTCCCCGTTCAGAAACACCGTCTGGGGAATATAGCTCACCAGTCCCCCCATATCCGCCCTGCAGGGGCCATCCCCATCCCTGCCGGTTACAATATCATAATCATCAAAAAATACATGGCCTTCCCAGGGCTTCAGCAATCCCAGCAGCAGGTCCACAAAAGTAGTTTTTCCCGCTCCCGATGCCCCGATAACGGCAATGGAACAGCCGGGCGGAATATCTACGGATACGTCTTCAAATATTTTCATGTTCTCCCGGTACCCAAAAGTCAGGTTCCGGACGGAAATACCCTTTTGAAAGGTAAGGTTCTTCAGACGCAGACTTTCTTTTCGCCTTTCCGCCGCCCTGATCTCCTCATACCTTGCCACACATTCCTTCAACGCGGCGTAAGGTTTCCGGGCAAATTCTATATTGTGCAGTCCCAGTATGACATTGTATGCCATGGGCAGCATTCTGGCCAGGGCCGTAATATATACTGTCACCGGGGCCAGAACCGCCGTCAGGTCTGACCGGAACAACAGGATGACCGCAAGAATCATAAACAGTGCTGCCATAACAGAATTCTGCAGGATAATGCTGATACTGCTGCTTTTATATTTAAACTCCCCCTGTATTTTCGCATACTTCCGGCTGGCTTCCCTGTATTTTTCCAGGACAAAGGAAGCCCTGTCGTCTATCTTCATCTCCTTGAAAGAACCATACGCAATGGATATCCGTGAATTTGCCCTGATAGAATACTCCCGGCTCTTTTCCCCATAAGCCGTCATCCTTGCCCGTGTGCGGGAATAAATCCACCACATGAGCACTGCCAGCGCAGCACTGCTTCCTGCCCCCGCCCATTTTGAAACATAAACAAGAATGAGGGCATATCCCGCCAGAGTGATGCCATTCACGAATACACTGATACAGCCCTCAATAATCTGAATGCAGCCTGTGGTGTCCTGGCGCACCATGGTCATGGCCTGCATGGCACTCTTTCCATTGTGTTCCGTCAAATCCTCCCTGACCAGTGTCTCATAGATTTTCATGGACAGCTTCTGTGCGCCGTCATAGACAAGACGGCTGGAAACTTTGTTTTTATACAGTTCGAAAACGCATTTCAGGAAAGAAAGCCCTGTCATACATATTGTGACGGCAACCAGCCCCTCCGAGGCCTGATTTTCACGGACAGCCCTGTTGATAATATAAATCAGCACCGAAAAACTGAAAATATCCACAACCGGGCTGACCAGACTGAGGACAGTGTATACTTTGCATATTTTTCTTTCTTCCGGTTCCAGTATCCCGGTCAGATAACGAAACATTTCCAGCATAGCCGCGTCCTCCGATTCCTTTTCAGGCATGATTCAAAAAATCCACATAATCAAAATCGTCCAGATAGCGCCGCTTCCGGAACTGATTTTTATAGGAAATCAGCACCCCCAGCTCCTCTTTCTCCTCGAATCCCCTGATGTAATAAGCAGACGAAAATTCCGGATATTCCACATGGGTAAAAATCACTTTATTTTTATAAGGCAGACAGTCAAAGCGACGGATGGTTTCGTAGGTACAGCCATCCTTTTCGGTTCCCACAAGAAACAGATTATCCCAGTTAATCCGTTTTTTTCTTTCCTCCCATTTCCGGACCCCTTCCTCAAAACTGTCGTAATGAATAAAATTGATTCTCAGCGCTCCCAAAAGTCCTGCCGGGCAGGTTCCCGCCGGTGTCTCAATTTTCTCAAATTGCTGTTCCATGTACCAGGGCAGGTTCTCTGCCATCTCAACAAAATCGTTCATATCCATGGCAATATTGACTGTAGGAGATAAAAACGGAAGATTCATGTCATAATACATGAAACATCCGTTGCAGTTGGATGCGATAATCGTGAAATCCCGATTCTTCAGTCGGTGTCTTCTGCGCAGTTTATATATTTTCCATTCTATGTCTTTCACTCTGTTTAACATATGATGTCCCCCTGTTTTTCCATGATTCCGGCACTTTTATTTTCGTCTGAACCTTCCCGCATATTCCATACAGGATGCCAGTCCCCCAAACAATGACAAAAATACGGAGAAGGGCAGAATCCGATACGCGGCCATGTACAGCCCTCTCCTTTTTGCCCTGGCAGTGGGAGTCTGCAGTCTTGGCTGAAGAATCTCCTCCCTTTTGCAGGCAAACCAGGATAGTTCATCCTTTATCTCTCCCCAGACCGCCTCCGCCTTCTTTGTGTGAAGAATCACCACGGAAGTCCCAAAGCCATCGTCCATATCCGGTCTCACTTTCCCGATTCCCCAGAAATCACCTATGGTAAAATCGCTTTCCCTGTCCGTGGTACAGTATCTGCAGGTATGGCAGGAGGGCCGCAGCATGTAATTCCCAAAATACATCCTGCAATAGATATCCCTGTCCAAAGGGTCCGTATATTCCGCTCCGGCAACGGTATAGGCCCGGCAATGGCCGTTATCTTTTTTTCTCTTGTCCCGGAACGAAAAATCCGTCATTTTTCCTTTGTGCTTCCGTTCCAGATATCTCACATAGGAATGCCAGATACCCGGGGATGGGACCCCATAGCAGATCAGGTCAGCCAGAAGCAGGTTCGGATAAGGTCTGTTTAAAAAAAGCTTCAGGGCATGTGTCTGGCAGGGTGTTCCGCAGAACAGTACCCGGCGTCCCTCCTTCAGCTGTCCTTCCACGCTGCGGTACATACCGTCCAGAGTGCTTTGGACATATTTTGTTTTCTTGATTTTATCCAGCTCTTCCATGCTCCGGGCTTCCCTGTGTACCACCCTCATCTCCTCATCATAGGCGGCTCCGCAGACGATTCCCTGATGCCGGAGCACATATTCTGCCAGAATCGGGAATATCCCTCCGGAAGAACTGGCATACCGGATCTGCCGGTCCCTGGCCTGTACGCCATAATAATGTCTGGCTGAAGCCAAATCCCCGCTTCCTGGAAAAGGTCCGGCTTCCGAAAATTTTTTTATAGGGCATACCTGTTCGCACCGTCCGCAGTTCAGACACTTATCCGGGTCGGCCTCCGGATAGCAGAATCCTTCCCCGTCCGGCGTCATGGCAATTGCACGGACCGGGCAGACATCGGCGCAGGCCCCGCAGCCGCAGCATTCTTTTTTCTCCGAATATAAGTCCATACCCCTCCCCTTCCTGCCCTCTATTTGTACCGCCTGTTTTCTAAAGAACCGCCTTTAATATCTGGTTCCAGCTATTTACGATATTCTCCAGACGGAATTTATCTATCTGGGAGTGCGCATGTTTTGTGAACTCGGCGCGCAAGTCTTCGTCGTAAATAAGCAGTTTGAGCTTTTCTGCCATCTCTTCACAATCGAAAGGGGGTATCAGGTATCCGTTTATTCCGTCTTCAATGATTTCCTTAGGTCCTGTCTGGATATCAAAGCTGACACTGGGAATGCAGAGTGCTTTTGCTTCCAGCAGACACATGGGAAGCCCTTCCGACCGGGAAGTCATTACATAGATCTGGGATTTTTCCAGATAAGCATTCACGTCCTCCGTCCGCCCGGTCAAAATCATCCGTCCGGTCAGCTGATGTTTCTCAATGAACTTCTCCAGGAAAACAGATTCTTCCCCGGAACCTACCACCAGCCATTTCCAGTCCGGACACTGCTCCAAAACCCGCAGGGCCACTTCCGTCAGATAATCCGTTCCCTTTCTCCTAATCAGATGTCCCACCGTAATCAGCCACTTTTCCTTTTTGACATCAGGACGGCGGGCAGCCTCCTGGATGGGATTGTGAATCGTACATATGTTTTGATTCCGTCCCGTTTTCTTCATATATGTTTCTCTGTCTTCTTCTGTCAGTGTGACGATATAATCCGAACGCCGGACAGAGTACCTTAAGATCTGGCGTCTGTACCATGATCTCATTTCATACTTATAGTTAAAATGCTCCCATGAAATGATTTTTACATCCAGCTTCCGGACTGCCGGTATGGAAAGCACGTCAAGCACAATGTCTATGTCGATGAGCACGTCAATTTTCTGCTCTTCCACAAAGCGGCGGAGCTTTGGGATGATCTTGAGATATCCCGGGCCGGGCGTTATCCATCTGTCCCCAAGCGCATAATGTTTTATGTCGCTGTGGAGTTCAAAGAAAAGCGCCCCTGACTGTTCCACCAGGCTTAAAACCAGGATGCGGTACTTTCCCTGCCCGGCAAGGGCATTCGCAATCATGGTAGAAACCTTTTCCGTTCCGCCGCCTCTGGTAATATCGCCCGAAAAAAAACAGATATTTGTCATATTGATTGATCTCCATAATACCTGCCATGCCATTTTGCATATTGGCAGGCCCCTATACCCCTCCTGGAACCGTCTGTACCTATAAGCGGATAAATCCTTTCACCATGCGGACAATGCTCCGCAGACGCCAGCTTTTCATAAAAAGAAGCAGATTGACGATGCTGGGCAGAATAACACAGGCCAATATTGCCAGTATCAGTCGGGCAAAACTTCTCCCGTCATATATTCTGCCCACCACATGGAAAACGCCTATGGTTTCCATCGTTATCAGGACACCATACTGCACCATGTCCCCAATGTATTCCGCGCTGTTTTTCTGCAGATAATACCGGAAAAAGAAATATATCCTGCAGACAATCTGGGTTATGTAGGAGACTGACGTTCCCAGAAGAACCCCCGCTATCCCCATTGGCTTTACCAAAAGCAGGGAAGTCGCCAGGTTCGCCGCGGCATACAAAACCGAAATATTACGTTCTTTTTCAAACATGCCGCCTGCCAGCATCATCATGGATGTGGGAAGGCTCATGAGAAACAGACAAAAGTTGATCACACACAGCACCACAATCCCCGTACTGAGCCGATATTCTTCCGACAGCCAGAAGTCTGTGACAAACCGTGTGGTCAGTGACATCAGGCCGGCCGCACAGAACGCGGCCATCAGGAAAAAGAGAAAAGTGACCTGTCTGAGCACCTGGTAATCCTTTTCCTTATTCCCTTCCGTGAACATATTGCCGATGATGGGCTGGAAGGTATCGGATATGGCCAGCATGATATTCATGACGGACTGCATGATCATACTGTAGTTGACATACCGCCCCACCACGGCCACACTGATAAAACCGGAAATGATCAGACTGTCCGTGGATACCAGAAGCTTGGAGGAAAGTCTGGAAATAAACACATTTCTGACGTCGCCCAAAAGCCTTCTGGTGATGGACTTCTCCACCGGCACCTGCCTGTTCTTTTTCAGAAAAGAATATTTTTTATTTACATATATGTTAATCCATATATTGATTATCGCTTCTATGACGATATTCAGCGAAAGCGCCAGCACATAATGTTGCCAGACTTTCAAAATCACAATCATCATCCCATAGTTCAGAAGGTTCATAACCGTAGAGGCGATGCTGACAATATATTCTTTCTGATCCGCAATCAGGATAGACCGTTTATAGGAAAGCAGATAGGACAATACCGTCCGCGCCAGCCAAAGACAGTAGATCAGGCGCACATAGCCAATGGGAAAACGGTTTTCTTTCAGAAAAACATGCACAAAAGGCATGACACAGAGTCCTGTGGCAGTTATGACAAGTGCAAAGAGGCCATACGCTCTGCGGTACAGGTTCATCAGGGATGTAATCCTGGCTTCGTCGCGGACAGCCAGCGCTTCATAAAGATAGTATGCGATGGCCGAAGCGATCCCCAGCTCCGACACGGAGAGTATGGCGATAATATTGGAGATAACGCTGTTCATGCCCACCAGGTTTTCTCCCATGGTCATCACCACCACACGCTGGCTGAAAAAGCCGATTATGATTAACGCAAATTGGGAAAGTAAGCTAAAAAAGCTGTTCCGCAGTAGATTCTTTAAACGCATTTTTACCGGTCGCTTCCTTTTGGATTCTGTCATATACATAAATTCAAATAGCTTTTCTGCCGGGACTATGTTACAATATCCCCATGACACTGTTTCCACCCTTATGTACCATAGATTGGAATGATTCCCATGAGAATAAAAAAGCCTTTTCTGTTTTCGGTTCTGTTTCTGTTTGTCCTGTTGATTACAGGCGCAGTCTTTCTATACCCAAAACTTTGTTTTCCCTCCTATTTCCCGGCAGTTTATGCCGAATCGGCAAAAGAGCTGGAAAACCCTTACATCGGCTGGTACCCCATGTACGGATACCTCCTTTCGGATACCGCGTCCTTTGACCCCGGCCCGGTGGAAGCACTGCATTACGGTCCCGGACTGGCCCTGCTGGAAATCAATCTGCAAAACTACCGGCAGTCCCCGGTCAGCAGTACCGGTCTGCGGCAGCTGGAGGAAATCCTCACCGCCTGGCAGTCCAAAGGCCGGCAGCTGATTGTCCGCTTCCTCTATGACTGGGATGGCAGGGGCCTGGAGAGCGAGCCGGATGACATCTCCCTGATACTTATGCATATGACCCAGACTGCGGAGATCATAAACCGGTATACCGGCTGCGTCTATATCTTACAGGGTGTCTTTACCGGTTCCTGGGGAGAAATGCACGGCTCCCGTTACATGGATGAAGAAAGCCTGCTCACCCTCACAGACCGGCTGGACCAGGTCACGGATCCCTCCATCTTTCTGGCCGTACGTACACCGGAGCATTGGCGCGTCATCACAAGATCCCATACCCCCCTGGATGCCTCCCGGGCCTTTGACGGCTCCCTGGCGTCCCGCCTGAGCCTTTTTAACGACGGCATGCTGGGTTCGGACACAGATCTTGGCACCTATGGCGCCCTGGACAGCCTGGAACCCGGGCAATATTACGGGAAGCTTACCCGTCAGGCGGAAATCCGGTTTCAGAATTCCCTGTGCCGCTATGTGCCAAACGGCGGGGAAACCGTCATGGACAATCCTTTGAATGATTTTCCCTCCGCCGCCGCGGATCTGGCCCAAATGCATGTGTCCTATCTGAACCGGGACTATGACGGAGCCGTGCTGTCCAAATGGGAAGACAGCATTTACACCGGAAATTCTCCCTTTGACGGCATGAACGGCTATGATTACATTTCCAGGCATCTGGGGTACCGGTATGTCCTGCGTTCTTCCGGTCTGGTCATCCCGTCTCCCTTTGAAAAAACGGCCCGGCTGCACATTTCCCTGGAAAATGTGGGATTTTCCGGCTGCTACCGCGCTTTTGACGTATCCCTGGTTTTAAAAAGCACGGAACCCGGCAGGGAATATCTTCTGCCCGTACAGACCGACACCCGCCACTGGGCTTCCAAAACCAGCACACAGCTGGAGATTCCGCTGGAAATCCACAGTTATCCCCCGGGAACCTATGAAGTCTTCCTGCGGATAAACGATCCGGTGTCGGGCTTTGCAATTTTCCTGGCCAACGAGACAGACCGCTCCGGTGCCGATTTTTTTATCGGATCCTTATACATCCACAAATTCCCCAATCTGAATTCTTTCTTCGGCATTCCGGTTGGCAAATAAAATGTTCCTCCCGTCCGACCTTCTCTTCAGTTTCAGGTAAACCCTGCTTCCCGCCCCATATTTTCCTTTTGGGAAAAGTCCTGTGGGAAGCAGGATGGTTTCACCGCTTCTCCACTCCCTGGGATCGGTGTCCAGACGTCTGCCCACAACCTGGCCCTCCCCTGTCTCAGTCTCCAGAAAGCAGTCGGCTTCCTGGCACAAGTTTGCAAACCCGCAGTTCTCTATTCTGATACAGAGTTCTTTATGCTTTCCTTCTTCCACATCCCGGATTACAAAACGATATCCCAGATGCATCCCGATATAGTCATAGCCGCTGGCGCCCGCCCAGCAGCCCTCTTCCTCCACCGTTTCCTTTTTCCAATGCTCCAGCTGGTCCGGATGATATATGCTGTTCAGATAGCTTATATGCATCTTTCTCATTTCCGCCGCCGCTTTCAGCCATCCTTCGGGATGCGTATCCACAAGGGCTTCCCCGCCATTGGGCACAGACGCCAGATGCGACTTCTGCCAGGCAAGCTCCTCCTCCCTGTTTCCGGCGCCGTAAGTTCCCAGATCCGTTTCGGAGCCGAACATGCCATCGTTGAACAGCCCCAGCCTTTTCAACAGTCCCGCCCCGGCCCTGCCACTGTCCGCAATCCTGCGCCACTGGGCCGGTGTGCGCACTGCCAGAAAACATGCGCCCTTTGTGGTCCGGTACAATGTATTGACCAGTTCGCACAGACTGTTGTCGTCAAGAAATTTAGAACCGTGCATCTCTCCCCAGTTTCCCACGAAAATTCCCTGCATGACCAGAATGTCTTCCCCATATGCCCTGACGATTTCTCCCGCCTGTTCCATATGACGCTTTACCATGGACAGCGTGAGGGGTTCTTTTGTCATACCCTTTCCCTCCCTGTCATAGACGAAGCGGAGAATCATCTGCTTCTGATTCCGGCGGAAAAAGTCCAGAATCTGCGAGATATAACGAATCGCTTCCTTTGTCATTTCCCTAGCCCGGAAAGCGCCGATGTCAATCAGTACCAGCGCCAGCTGCTCCTCCCTGCAGGCATCATCCATCCAGATTTCCTCTTCCACGGATGAATTTTCCGGGAAAGGCCCTGCCACAAAGGTGTAGATATGATACCAGCCGCAGCCGGGATTGCCCAGCCGTGCCCTGCTCTCCATATATTCCGTTTTTTGAAAACAGACTGTATGCCTAAATCTTATTCGCACTTTTCAGCCCCGCCCCCAAATCCATTTTCAACAGCTTCACCTGTATCAATATGATAAACATGCTATAGATGACCCGGAGCATGTACCAGAACGGCTTCAGCCCCGAATGCATGCTTTTCCCCTCTGTTCTGATATGCATCACCGCCGGCACCTCCACTACCCTGAACTGGATCAGCATCATCTGAATCAGCATATTGGCATCCGGATACTTGTCGTCAAAATGATTGTATTTTGAATAATAGAGAAAGGCTTTTCTGCTCAGGCCCTGCAGCCCGGTAGTGGGATCCGATATCTCTTCCCCGGTTATGATGCGAATCATGCCGCGGAACAGGGAATAGACCAGCCGCTTGGGCAGCGATATGGGAAACGTGGCGCTGTCCTTGCGGAACCTTGCCCCCAGTACAATATCCGGGCACCGTCCTCCCTGCCCCGCTTCTTTCAGTTTCTGATAGATCACCGGAATATTGCACACATCATGCTGCCCATCCCCGTCCATCTGTATGACATATTTGTATCCCCGGCGGACCGCATATTTATATCCGGTCTGCAGTGCACATCCGTATCCCATGTTATAAGGCTGTGAAATCACGGGATACTGCATCTGCTTCACAATCCAGTTGGTGCTGTCTGTGGAGGCGTCATTGATCACAAGGACATCCGTCAAAGCGCCAAATTCCATCTGTTCCAGCTGTTCTAACTGTCCCAGAACTTTCTGGATATTTTTTTCTTCATTATAGGCCGGTATGATAATCAGCAATTCTTTTCTTTTCATCCCTGTCCCTCCGACTCGCTTATGTCAAAAGTTCCAGCAACAGCTGCAGCTCCTGTTCCCGTCCCTCGTATTTCCGTTCCGCCGCACTGCCCAGCGCTTTTCTCCCGGCATCATCTCCCAGCAGCGCCGTAATGCTGTCCGCAATGGCCTCCGGTGTCAGCCGGCACAGGATTCCGTCCTGTCCGTCCGCAATCTGCTCCCTGTTTCCGTTGCAGTCAGACGCAATGACGGCACAGCCCAGAATCTGCGCTTCCTGAATGGCGATGCTCTTTCCCTCAAACCTGGTTGTATGTATATAGAGATCTGCCTGTGCATAATAGGGAAACGGATTCTCCGTGTCTCCCAGCAGCACAAAGTCTTCTTTCAGTCCCAGCGCCGCGATTTTTTTCTCCAGGGCTTTTCTCTGCCCGCCTTCTCCCAGCACATACCATCTGACCATCTGACCGGAATCCTTCAGGCGCTTCATGGCATCTATGGCAATGTCGTAGGCCTTCTGATAGGTGAGCCTGCCCACTGTCAGCAGCCTCATGCCCTCATACCCGTCGGAGAAGCCTCCCCCGGCCCGGGCCTTCCGCCGAATGGCTTCCTGATCCAGAATGTTGTGAAATACCCTGATCCTGGAAGCATACCGGGGATAGACGGCCAGAAAATGGCTTCTTGTTTCCTCCGAAACCGCAAAAATCCGGTGAAATTTATCCCAGCAGTCCCGGTCCATCTCTTTTGTATATCCGGCGCTCTCGTAATCGATATGGATAAACCCGCATTTTCTCACGGCCTTCACATGGTCGGCCACATAGTAGGCCGAAGCTCCCTCCAGCCAGGCCACTGCCAGGTCGAATGTCTCGTCAAAGCGCAGGGCCCCGTCTGACACCACACGCCACAGCAGCTTATCAGGCTGAAAATTTCCCCGCCTTTTCATCTCCCTGCAGACGGCTTTCATCTGGCGTAACTTGTGAAAACACCCCCCGTTTCGGAAAAAAGCCCTGCACACCGTCTTCCCCATTCCCCATTTCCCTTTCTGCGACAACACGGAATCAGGATGGAACACAGGGTTTAAAAGCCTTACACCGGCCGGCAGCTGCCCCACCAGTTCCCCCTGCCCCATAACGACATAAAGGGAAATTTCATGTCCACTGTTCTCCAGTCTCCTTAACAGCTCCAGCAGAGCCGTCTCTGCGCCGGCCCTTCCCAGCGTATTAACCACGAACAGTATCTTCTTCATATGCATCCTCCTGCATCCTGTTCAGTTCCTCCACCTCTGCCAGCATACGCTCACTTTCCTGGTTGAGAAGAGCCAGCTGCATGGCCAGCTCCCTGTTCTTCATGGTCAGCTGTGAAATCACCAGGCTGTTGTGCACCTCCGCAAACACAACCAGAATGGCCACACAGAAAAACGCAAGGCCCGTCCCCGGCGCCAGAAACCTGGTCCAGCTCGAAAACACGGGAATCGTTCCCACCAAAATCATCAGTATTCCGGCCAGCCCCCATATCACCGCATAATTCACGGTAAGTTTCTTGAGGGAATTCAGCCAGACACTGATGAAAATCAGCACGGCTCCCGATACAAATATTCCGATTCGTATGATATCGCTTTCCATCTCCCGTCTCTCCTTCCCATGTTATTTTGTCACGGACACACAGCCGGGCCGTGATGTTTTTTCCTGTCATTTCCCGGACACTGCTTCTTTGTCATATACTTTTGCAGGGGGTTTGGTCCCCATTCCCGGTTTCAGCAGCGACCCCCTGCAGAACACATGCGCATCCAGGCGTCTTTCTATGTGGCGCAGGCGGAAATATGCCATTGCCCATCCCACGAAAGCACCCAGCACCAGGCCGATGCCATACCACAGCTCCGGCAGACGCGCGGCAAAAATACTGCCCAGAAATGTCACCAGGCAAAACGCCAGTGATGTCAGAAAAACTCCCGCCAGATCATTAAAGTAGTACAGAAAAATAATCTCCGCATACATGATAAATACGATGAAATATCCCACTGTCAGGCAGGGATAAATTCTCAGGGTCAGATTGGAAATGCCGAACATGGGAAGAAATACAATGGCAATCAGGTACACCACTACCGTAATGATAAACTGGATCCGGGCCAGGTTCATCAGCTCGGCCGACAGCTGTCGGAACATTTCCTTTTTGGCATTATCAATATCCGCCCCTCTCCCTCCGATGACAGCTTCTGAGTAATTTTTATATCTGTCATGAAAATACATCTCCACTCTGGTAATGAAAATAACCGTGGCCGATATATTGGTGAACATGGCAAGGCAGGTGGCCATATCATAGGGCTGGTTACAGACAAAGGTTTTGACCACCACCAGCTTCCCGTCCGTATTCCAGAACGCAAAGTTATGGATATACAGTCCCAGAATATACAGAAAGTTCCCCAGCACCAGCTGCCAGTACTTTCCAAAATACCGGAGCACTGATTTATACCTGTTGCTGTTTTTGGTAAAATACCGCTTTACTACCGCCAGCTCCAGAAATGCCGTGAGAAAGAAACCTGTCATCAGGGCAAACAGCATACTCTCCCTGATTCCCCACCTCATAATAAATCTCAGGAACAGGGAAAATACGAAGGCCCACACCATTCCGGCAGAAAAAAACAGGGACAGCTTCTGGTAATCTTTTGAAATCGAAAGATAAATCATGGAATATAAAACCAGCACCAGGGCAATGTAACAGCAATATCCTGTAAAAGTGTAGAAAACATCCACCTTTCCCACAAAATGCTCCCAGAGGCAGAACGGAATTCCCACCAGGCTGCTCAGAAAAACATTCATAAAAAGCCCCAGATAATAGCAGGGACGGATATCCTCAAAGCGATCTTCGTAGATAACATCCGACATATACTTGGACAGCACGGAATTAAACGGAGAAGACGTCAGCATGGCAAAAATGAAGATGTACAGCATGGAGCAGGAAAACAGCTCTCTTTCCACAAGCCCCAGTGTCTCAAAATCCAGAAAATATTCCATCAGCATCACATTCAGAATCACCACCAGCATGGGCGTCAGTGTGGACATGGTACTGTAGGCAAACCCCACCAGATTGGTTGCAATTGTGTTTTTTGAAAAAATCTTATTGAGCTTTATGCCGATTCCTGCCATCTGCCTTATCCTTTCTCGCTTTATCGTTCTACCGGCGGATTTTCTTCCCAGGGAAGTCCCCTGCTCTCTGAAAAATCTTTGTAAATCTCCCAGTAATTTTCCCGCATCTGCCCTATACGGTATCCGGCCATCACTCTCCGGTAGCCGTTCTCCCCCATTGTCCGGCGCATCTTGTCGTTTCTGGCCATATCCAGCATCGCCTGGGCAATCTCCTCCACATTCATAATGTGGGTGACAATACCTGCCTCCCCGAAATCATCCTTCTCCCCGCAGATCAGTCCGCGGCAGTTTCCCACATCCGTGGCAATTACCGGTATGTGGGCCGCAAAACTTTCCAGAATGGTCAGGGGCTGGCCCTCACTGATACTTGTCAGGATGGTCATGTCCATCCTGCCCAGATAATCCCTCACATTGATTCTGCCGGTGAAAACCACATCTTCGCCCAGTTCCAGTGCTTCCGCCTGCTCGAAGCACTCCCTGGCATAGGCCTCGTCCTCGTCACAGGGTCCCATAATCCACAGTTTCAGCCGTGCGTCTCTTTCCCTGGCGAAGCTGAATGCCTGAATCAGGGTCTTCACATCCTTGATGGAAGTCACCCTCAGTATTGCGCCTATATTGATCCTTCCCGCACTCTCTTCTGCCTTGCCGGGAAGATTCTGCATAATGTCTGCCCTCACGCCGTTTGGCGTCACCATGGTTTTCTCCACGGGGCAGCCCAGTTCTACCTGCAGTTCCCTTGCATGCTCATACAGACTGGTAACCAGGTCTGCCCTCTCGTAGGCCAGGGCCGACATCTTCCGGAACTGTTCTATCCATATATTTTTAAAAGCTCCCTTCACCCACTCGGCGCGGAGCAGCTCTTCCTCCCGCTCCCTGGTATAGATGCCATGCTCCGAAATCAGCAGGCTTCCCCCGTTGAGAACCTTTCCCATGCTGCCCAGCACCCCTGCATAGCCTGTAGCCACACAGTGGTACAGATCTGCTTTGGGTATTTTCATCTTCAGGGTAAATAACAGCGGCAGGTACAAAGATCGCATGGTCCACAAAAAATCCGAAAACACCAGCTGGCTATATTTTAAATCATAGTATTCTCTCACAATCTTCATGAAATCTTCGCCCATCAGCAGCCTGTCAAGAGAAATCCCGCTGTTCTGGAACAGTTGAATCAGCACCTCCCAGTTCGTCTTCTGGTTCAGGACCAGACTTCTCATCGCCTGATATTCTTCTTTGTTCAGCCTGGCTTTACGCCATCCCTTTCTGTTCCAGTCCACATCCTGCAGATACAGTTCATGGACTTCCGTGACATTCTCCGGCAGCTGATACAGAAATTTCCCGCTTACGGACCGGTCGCTTACAATGGTCAGAAGAATAAACTCCTGTCTGGAGAAGGACCGGATGAACTCATGCACCCAGGTAGATACGCCTCCCGTCACATAGGGATAACATCCCTCCACTATCATGCAAATTTTCAATTGATTCCCCTTTCCGGATATATGTCTGGCCGTACACTTTACTTGTAAAATCTCGCATCTGCCGGCTCCATTGTGATGATCACTTCCCCGCCCTGCGCTTCTATCAGATAAGCGTCCTTTTCCAGCCGCCTCCAGCTTCCTCCTTCCAGCTCACCGATTGTCTCATTATGGGTTCTTAAAATAAACCAGCCGGAACCGGCGCCTTCGGATATTTGTATCCGGATCCTGTCCCCTTTCCTGTTGTCCCTGTAATCCATCGCAAAGAATTGGTGGATGCGCATGTCACATTCCGAAACCGTAGTTCTGTCAAACTCACGGAAGGTCTCCCCGATAGCGGCCACTGTGGTCCCGAAGTGCGGTGATATGTTTTCCCACGCATCTTCCTTCCCGTCCGGATATGCCACCCGCTCCATATCAAAGGACACATTCAGATAGCCCAGGGCTGTCTCCAGGCATTTCACCAGGAAATCCCCTTTATAGTTATACTCAAACCCTATATCAAAAGCCATCTGGCCGGTGACATGCTCCGACAGGAGCTGGATTATTTGTGTGTCACCCTCCCCGTAATTCCGCACCACCGTCACGACAGACGATAACACATCCGACTGCAGCGCCGTTTCGATCTCATCCCCGGAGAGATTTCCCGCATAAAAAGAAGCAAATTCATAGCCGCCCACCGCATCCATGACAAATCTGCCATCTTCTTCCAGCTTCTGTCCAACGGGGGTATCGGATACACACAGACCGGATAATCCCACCTCCGCCGATGCTTCACGGAATATTTTCAGAAAATAAGCCAGCTGCTCCGGATCCGGAAACGCGGCATCCGTATAATCAAACTGCGGTGTCAGCATACAAGTAGCCTTATATTCATATCTGTTCAGGACAGTGCTTATATTAGGCCACAGAACTTCCTGAAACACATCATTCAGGGACCAGCCGTAGAACCGCTCCATCCCCTCCCTGTTCTCATCGGCAAGGCCCGGATATCCTGCCAGGACCATATTCTGTGCATTTATCACCGGGTATATTTCATAGGAATACATCTCGGCCGACATTGCGGATAAAAGGCCTATGGCCTCTATTCCTTCCATATAGCCGCCGTTCACGGCAAACACATATGCCGTTCCAAAGCTTTTCCTCCAGATCAGAGCCGGATAATCCTCTGTGTCCACCGTGGGGTCCCCGGGGATACCTTTCATATATACTTTGGTTCCCGATGACAGCAGATACCAGGGAAAGACAGGGGCTCCCGCCCCATTGGTCTCACCGGGGAAAACAATCTCCCCTTCCTTCCCGGCTTCCTTTTCCCCTTCTTCCGGCAGATAGATGCTTTCTCCTCCCAGCAGAAAGCCCTCGTACAGATGCAGGCCCGCGGCAGCCGTCTCCCGCGCCTTCACCTTCCGGATCCCCAGCAGATTCCGAACCCGGTCATTGTCTTCTATCACGGACACATCCGGGAGACTGCTAAATACCAGATGTGTTCCCTGCTCCACGCACGCTGCCAGAAAGTCGGTCTCCCCGGGTTCTCCCCAGTCCACACATTTGGAATCTATGATCAGCATCTCCGGCCATCCCGCATCTTCCTTCGCCCCTGCATAAGCGGAAAGTGTGGCGTATTCTGTCATTTTACGTCTGGAATACATCACCCATTCCCTGACCGCCCTGCCATAAATACCCTCCCCGTCCCCTATCAGAACCACCATGTCGCGAGAGGCATATAGGTTTCCTCCCCCGTCATGATCTGTCCCATCCTGTGCCGCTTCTTCCGAAGTATCATTTCCCGGTATATATAAATGAATCCGGGACGGATAGTTCTCCGCAGTCTCTGTATAAGTATTTACAGTATAATCGTTCCACCAGTCCTTCAGATTATTTGTGCCCATGCACAAAAAGAACAGGACAGCCATCAATGTGACAATCGAAAAAAAGTTCCGGCGTGATATCATCTTATCCTCCCCCGATCCTCCGATACAGGTTCCGGTAATCATCCGGTTCCGTTATATCCATAGTCTATTGCAAAATTATACAGACTGTATTCATTCTGCCGCACACGGTAACAGACAAAATCCTCCGACTCATAATACACTTCCATTTCATTGGGATACAGCCTCCGAAAAGCCTGTGCCCAGAAATACATGCGGGACATAACCACCCACCGGGCATCCTCTGCATATATGGATGATATCTCCCTGCCATCCGGCAGGGCTCTCCCCGCGCCCTCCCGGGATATCCTTCTGCCCAAATCCTTTTCTTCGGCAAAAATCGGCACCTTTTCCACAAAGAAATACACTGTTTTTGTGGGAACCGTGAGTACCGTATCGCTTTCCAGCTCCTCCATCCCCCTGAGAAAATCAATCAGTTCATAGTGATTTCCATAGTCCCTCATCATCTGTCTTTCATCATTGGCAGAGCAGATGGTCCAGGTCTCTCCGTCCTGGTTCTCCCGGAGAATATTGGACATACAGATAATTGCGTCATTGGTCTCCTGTGCACCCAGTTTCAGGGGCGTTTTCATTCCCGTCACCGCCACTGCCGCACAAACCCCTGCCAGTGCTGCAAGGGAACCCAGGTGAATCGCCTTTCTTTCCCGGAACAGCAGAAACACAATCCCATCCAGGGAAAGTCCCCATGCCAGGGCAAACCCGTATGCAACATAAATCGAGCATCTTGAAATTTCTATAAGCTGGGGAATCCCCCAGTCCGCATAGCTTTGCATCAGAATCATCAGCACCAGGAAAGTTCCCACCGAAACCAGAATCCCTCCGTACTCCGTCCTTCTTCCTATATACCACACGATACCCAGCAGCAAAACAGCCCCTGTGCTGCCCAGCAGAAACCATCCCGTTTCAGCGTTGTTACCCGCAACATAAATCTTTATCTTGTCTACAGTGGCCTGCAGCCTGTGCTCCAGGGACGAACCTGCCTTTTCCAAAAGATCCTCCGACATGCTTTCTGCCGTCTGTCCTGCTTCTTCCGTCTCCTCATCTTCCCCCTCTTCCGTGGACATGACTGACATCCCCCAGTACAGGGATCCCTGCAGGGGAGTTCCCATCATATATGCGGCTGCCATGGGAAGCACTGCCAGCAATACGCCGGCCATACCCGCCAGCATGATTCGTCTCAGGTAACGCCAGCGGAAACAGCGAAAGCAGAATCCCACCGCAATCCCTGCGCAGAACACTGCCGCCACAATGGCATCATAAAAGTGAACTGCCAGCGTCATGGAAACACTTATGGCAAACATGGTCAGGTTTCTGCCGAACCGGAAGAACCTCTTCTTACCTTTTTCTTCTGTCCGGCAGTCCGGATTCCGTTCCTGAAAAAAAGAAATTGCAAAATAAGCCGAAGGAAACAGGAACAGCATTCCAAATTCCTGGGGCAGGGAAGAGCCATACCGGGCATAGGTGCCGCTTGAGAAAAAGCCGCCTGCCAGATACAGAAACGTCCCCGCATAAGGGGCATACCTGGACTGGCATACCGCACGCAGGAAAAACAAAAGCATCATATGAATCATTATCGTCTGTACCAGGCAGAAAACCCTCAGCAGAACATAGGTCGGAATGCCGGCCACTGCGTGCAGATAATAAATCACATTGTGAAATCCGAAAGGATAAATGCCTGCCGCAAAGAGATTATTGTTCCCCATTTCGTTGATCCAGTAATGATGCACCACGATATCCGATGCACAATACCCGTACACATTGATGACATTTGTCCCATACAGATAGCAGACCAGCGCCAGGACGCCCAATGTGAGAATTACGTCAGGCCAGCGGGACGACATCCTCTCCCCCAGCAGCCCGGACGACAGCCTCTTCCCTGACCGGTACAGCTGCGTCCGGATGCCTGTCTCCCCTTCCAAAATCAGACGCAGACGCCGGGTTCCCCTCTCTATCGACACGGAAAAATTTTCCCGGAACCTGCATACGGCGGCAGCGCCCAGCGGAACCAGGGTTCCCAGAATCAGTGTCGGCCCGTATGATATATGTAAAAGCTGCAACAGAAATACCAGATTGATCATATAGAAATTCCCGCACATAAAATACGCCATCAGCCTTGCGGACAGCCTTGTGCCCCGGAATATTCTGTGCAGCACAATCCCCGGCAAGGCAACCGAAACGCCCAGGTACAATGCCAGTATGCCTGCAATCTGCAGAATCGTGAGCATCTTCATCGACATAGCCAACCTCCTCAGTCAAACACCCGGATCAGTTCCAGCGTCTCGCTGTCAATTACCACATTTGACTTTTTCAGGGAATCCAGGGTCTCAAAAAATGCTTCCCTGTCCTGTCTGGCGAAATACAGCTTCAGACGGCAGGTGTACGCGGGGAGTTCCTCCGGATACTGTCCCGCCATCCGCAGGCACCATTTCCCGGCTTTGTCATAATCCCTGATTTCCAGGATCCGCAGAAAGATCTTCTCATAGCGTTCTGCCGTAAATCTGCCCGGCTCCCTTTCATACAGCAGTTCTGCCGCCGCGTCCAGTATATCCACAAATCTACGCTGTTCATATGCCGAAAAAATCTTCTGCCGCAGGACATTATCCATATATTCCAGAAGCATTTCCTCATATTCTGTCCGGTCGGGTTCCTCCTGAATCTGTTTCCAGAGCTTCTGTACGTAAATGCGGAACTTATTCAGCTCGTCTGACAATACCGAAGCAGCATAATGGGATGCCTCCGAGTCCTCGCTGTCCAGCGCCAGTGTGATGGCAGTCAGGGAATTGTGAATGTCCTCCCTGAGCACACTCATCATCACCAGGCGCAGATTTTTCTTCTCATTGACCAGAACGGCCTCCTCCAGGGGAATGATGTCCCTTTCACGCTCTTCATCCGCTTTCATGCGGACATTCACACGCTCTTTGCTGAATATTACATCCGCCAGATCCACGTTTTTCCAAAATACTATGAGATAAAATAAATGGGCCGCAAGAAAAAACATGGGACCGATGACCGGGCATAATATCATTACCATAAAACGAAGAACATAGGTCCTTCTATTGTCAAACAGCTTTTCCTTTCCCTCCCCATCCTCCAGCGCAGACCGGGCAGGCACAGCCAGCAGTATCCCTGCCAGCAGATAGACAACCGCCACAATCAGGTTTACAAGGAGGATCATCAGAAAAATACGTTCATCCCTGGCCAGAGTCATATCAGTTCCTCCACCCGGCTGGCATAGCCGGTATTCCTGAACCGCTCCACAATTCCATCCACGTTTTCCCTGCTGGTATTGGACAGGAGAACATACAGCTTCCCTCCTTTTAAAATCCCCAGGTAATCCGTCTGGCGGATGGCGCTGCCCAGAGATCGGGCAACATTTTCATAATCTTCGCCTTCGTCCAGAATTTCCAGCAGCACATATTCCGTGAGCCCCTTGTCCCTGGCATCGGAAAATGCCTTCACCAGATGCGTAAAGGCCTCTTCGTCCAGCACATTTGTCCCTTCCACATATCTTCTGTTTTTCAGTGCCTCCAGATAGCGGTTGGCCCTGAGCACGGCATTCTGGATCAATGCCCCTATGATTGTCAGCCGGTTCGCTTCTCCCAGTGTCATGCGCTCCCAGGGAATGCCCCACAGCATCAGAATCAGCTGCATCTTCTCCTCAGAGTAAACGGCGCCTGCCATCATGGGCATCTTCTCCTCCATGTCCCTGTTAATATAGACCCGGCGGTTTTTTAATTCTCCGTGCAGGGTCTCCATATCCGTGTACTTGATGGAATTCCCCAGCTTTCTTGCCTCCGGTGAAGTGGCGGAAAACAGTCTTGCGTAGTCGCCGTTGGCCACCGTATACACTGCCACATCCCCGCAGTCCATCAGTCTGGAAAGTACCTGGGCGGCATAGAACAGTACTTCCTCCGGCCCATACTGCTCCAGCGAAGCGGAAATCTCATAGATTTTCCCAAGACTGTCCTTGTGGTTTACTACCTGGGTTTCAAAATTATGCTTCATGCGGACATTGCTGTCATTGATATCTTTGATATCCTTCAGCTGCCCGTTGAGGTATCGTACCCTGGCGCTGGACTCATTCCTGATATACCGGAGCTGGTCTTTCAGATAACCCACGATGAGGCCCACAATAAAAAGCTGCGCCATCCAGACATATGTATTGTAATCCAAAAGCACTTCAAATCCGGTGCGGTCATACATCTGCCGGAAACAAAATCCCATAATTGCAAGTAAACCCGAAAAAATAGCCTGCTGCTGTCCGTAGACAACGGCAAACAAGAGTACATAAAGCAAATAGAAATCCAGACGGGCAAAGAATCTGCTGCCCACTGCCCTGTTATTCATCATAAAAAACGGAATAAAGCAAATCAGATTCTCCAGAAAGGGAACCACTGCCCTGAAAATTCTGCGAAGGTTATTCCAGGCCTTCACCGCCAGGCCGCCCCCTGCATCATCTTCCGTGAGAAAGGAAGAACTATGGCGCTTCATATAAGCCGCCACCATTTTGACACCTGCGTCATAATGGTTGAAAATCTTCTGTCCGAACTCTTTCTTATACCGGCCATTGTCCAGAACCAGGCGGCTGCCCAGTCCCACGGTATTGTCAACGACCTCGATGCCGGATCCCAGCGCCTGCCGGATTTTCTCTGCCAGCTCCAGCTCACCGATCTCTTCCCCGGAAGAAATATGATACCGGGCATGCCCGGGAGATTCCGCACACATCAGCTTGTAGGCCAGTTCCACCGCATCGTTGAGATATATCATGGAAAAAACCCTTCTGGCATTGGCGGAAATCCTTCCGGTCTTCAGCGCCTCAAGACACATGGCAAAACAGGGATTATTCTCCGTTGTTCCTGCCTCCGGCACCCAGTACGGATAATCAAAGCGCAGGATATATGTGTCCACGTCCTGTACCCGTCTGTAATTGATGCACATATCCTCCCCCTGGGCCAGTGCCATTGCCCTGAAACCCTTAGGAGACAGTTCCTCCTCTTCCTTCACATTGTCCATATGGGCATCGCCATATACCTCCTGGGAGGAAAAATAGAAAAACTTTCCCTTTCTCAGGATATTGCAGGCAGAAAGAATATTCATAAGTCCTGCCGTATACCGTACTATTTCCTGCCCTGCCTGCTCCCAGTCGAAGTTGGTGTCGAATGCACCTGTAAACACTGTTACATCCGGTTTTATGCTCTCCAGAATGTCCTTGATGCTTCCGCTCTCATATGGGAAATTATATTTTTCAAACACATGCCTATAGGAACGGTGCCCCTCCCGCTGCCCCGTCAGCAGATAGACCCGATGTCCGTTTTTGCTGAACTTGTCAATCATTGCATTCATTAACACGCTGCTGCCGCCTATCAATAATACAACCATTTCCCTTCTCAACCTACCTTAATATCATCGCATCTTTTTCTCTGAATCTAAAAACAATAACCCCCTGCACTTAAGCCACTATCAGATACTTGTTTTTATTTTGACAATATGACCTTTTAGAGGGCATTATGCTCCCGTTTATCATATTGCGGACTTTTTTGATGTGTACTTTTGCAAAATGACGATACTTCGGCCCGGAACATTCCAAAACAAAACATTTATATTGCAAAATGAAAATTTTTATGTTAAAATTCACCACAAACCAGATCCTATTCAGGATTTGCAAAAGTACACTTTTGCAAATTATGTCCATTCATCTAAACGGAATCTTCAAATCTTCTGGCTTTTCCGTAAAATGTGCCCACCGGCATCCCGCAGGCATCTGCAGCCTGCTGAAGCGTGATTCTTTTCTTTCTCCAGTCATGGTGCACTTTATAAAAATTTTCAGGATACGGCAGTGCCGGACGCCCAAACCTGACTCCCTTCGCTTTTGCCGCCGCGATTCCCTCCGCCTGGCGCTTCCTGATGTTGGTCCGCTCATTCTCTGCCACGAAAGACAATACCTGCAGTACCACATCACTTAAAAATGTGCCCACCAGGTCTTTTCCCCTCCTGGTATCCAAAAGCGGCATGTCAATCACACAGATGTCGACTCCCTTTTCTTTCGTAAGAATACGCCACTGATTCTGTATCTCCTCATAATTTCTACCCAGCCGGTCTATACTCTGGATGTAAAGCAGATCACCGTTTCCCAGCTTCTGTACCATGCGTTTATATGCCGGACGTTCAAAGTCCTTGCCGGACTGTTTATCCATGTAAATATTCTTTTCCGGAACATTCATTTCCCGCAGTGCCATCTTCTGCCGGTCCTCGTTCTGATCTTTTGACGATACTCTCATATAGCCGTATGTATGTGTTTCCTTCACATCTGCCCCTCCTCTTCATCCGCTTTTTTTCAACATTCCCCATTTATATTCAAATCCAGAATATCATACGGCTGTCAAAACAGTGAATCGTTTTCTGTTTTTGCGCAGAACCTGGTTTGCGTCAGGCCATATATGGCTTTGCAATGCCCAGACCCAGTTCCCGCGGCTGAAAACTTTGATTTACCATCTTTACACAACAAAATTCCCGCCAAAAAAGCAGGAATCTGCCTTTTGGCGGGAACTGAAATCAAAGCCTTTGTGTATTTTCATCTTCTGTGACATCTGCCCTATATCCGTGATGCAGATGTCCTCATGTATGGGGAATCCGGCAGGCCGGATGCCAGTGTCTCAAATATCGCTGACAGCCTTTTTCCCGCCTGCCTCCATGATCCAGATGCCTGCGGCCAGCACACATACTACCACCGCGTATACTATATGTGCCGGAAGCTCCGGCATCGCCACCAGGACTCCCAGGGGCACCAGGGCCGCAACCGCCCCGGCCAGCAGGGACACCATGGTGGACGCGCTTTGTTTGACCACCCTGACCTCATTATCCCATTCAAATATGGGAAGTCTCTCGTTTATCGCCAGCCCTGCCCTGGCGCCGAACACAATGTAAACCGCGGGAACGGCCACCAGGCACAGGCCGTTTATAAAATCCGGCTTCAGCGCTGCCAGCAACAGTACTTCCGAAACCAGGTAAAAGGGAAATGCCACCAGCAGGCAGGCCCCTGTCTTGCCCCATACCAGGTCTCTTTTTGTAATGGGCAGTGTCTGCATCATCCACCATTGTTTTCCTTCCATGGAAATGGAGCAGGAAGTCATGGGCATCATCACGGCCAGGAAACCCAGCAGCAGCGGAAGGGCCCTTTCCACAATACCGGGGATCCCCATCATCTTCTCAACCGAACCGCTTCCCATCACCAGAACCGCCACAGCCAGAATCACCATCAGCAGCTCTCCCATCACAGTGTTTGTCACATACACGGTAGACGAAAAATAGTGTCTTAATTCCCGTTCCAGCATACTTCTCCTGACAGACTTCACTTCCAGCTGCCGCATCCGGTAATTTCCCTTTGTCTCGTGAGAGCTCAGCAGACTGCAGATATTACTGTAAAAATGCCTCAGTACTTCCAGAAACACCACGAATACACCCGCAGACACCCCCAGAAACAGCAGCAGCATATCCGTTCTTTCATAAGCCATGGCCTCCATGACCCAGATTGCCGGAGGCCATGCCGCCATAATCTGGTTTTCCAGCACCAGGGCAAGCTCCTGCACCATGGCGGCAAGCTGGTCTTCCTGCATTCCACCCATGCGGAAACTGCCCATCAGAATCACACATACCAAAATCAGTGACAGCAAAATGGAAACCAGGTTTTTTCTTCTCCATCTGCTGCTGATCCCTGTGATCAGCGCGCCCAGTATGGAAGCTGCCGTCAGGGGCAGCAGGGGCAGAAACAAGATGGCCACAATGCCGTAAACATAAAAGATCAGCCCCGGCCTTTCCATAATTCCGTACACCGCCATTCCCGGCAGCATCACAAGCATCCCCAGCAGCATATTGGTAAGATACATGGAGAAAAAACGGCTTATGATAATGGCGCGGATGGTTATGGGCAGGGAAATCTGCTTTTCATAGGTCCTGCGCTCAAAAAGCACCGGCCCCGCCTTAAATAATGTAAAGAAAAACACCACCAGGGACACACTCATAACCAGAACCGCCGGCACAAAACGCCCCATCCCCATGAAAACCAGCCCGTAGCTGGCAGCACACACATACGCCACCATCATGACTATCACAAGCAGCCATAAAAGTCCCATCAGGCAGTACTTTGTTTTCTTTTTGCGGTCCTTTGTAAAACGAAACTCATTCCAGCCGAACAAGCCTAAAAATGACACCTTTGTCAATAATCTAATCTGCCTTGTCATGACCGATCACCTCCATGAATACATCCTCCAGGGACTTATCTCTGGTCAGCTCTTTCGTGTCTCCCTCCACCATCAGTTTTCCCTGGGAAATCACGGCAATGCGGTTGCAGAGTTTTTCGGCCACTTCCAGCACATGGGTAGAGAAGAAAATGGCGCTCCCTTTCCCGCACAGTTCATGCATTTTTCCTTTCAGGATCAGGGATGCCTCCGGATCCAGCCCCACAAAAGGCTCATCCAGCACCAGCAGCTTCGGGTCATGTATCAACGCCCCGATAATGGCCAGCTTCTGCCGCATTCCGTGGGAATATGTGGAAACCAGATCCCCCAGAACCGGAAATATTCCAAAACTTTCTGCCTCGGAGCGGATCCGTTCCTCCCTGGCCTTCCGGGACACCTGATAAATATCTGCCATAAAATTCAGATACTGAATTCCTGTCAGGTACTCATAGATATCCGGATTATCCGGGATGAATGCCATAATCTTTTTGCACTCCAGCGCCTGCGTCCGCACATCCATTCCGTTCACCAGTATCTGTCCCTGGTCAAAATCATGTATCCCCACAATACTTTTGATAGTGGTGGTCTTTCCGGCGCCGTTATGCCCGATAAAGCCGTAAATATCTCCCGGGTGCACCACAATGGACAGATTGTCCACTGCCCTTTTCCCTCCCTTATATGTCTTTGTCAGATTTTTAATCTCCAGCATTTTCTCTCTGCCTCCTCTTTTTTGATTGACTGCTTCCTATGGAATACTCTGGGCCTTCCCTTCTCATAAATTATTTTGATATCATCATGATATCATTTTATCACCCAAAAAGCAATACTAATTTAATCAAGTAGGGAAGATTCCTCTTCCCCTGCTCGCCGTGCGCCCCGTGCGCCGCTTCAGCGGCATAATTCCAGGTGCGAGAAGTCGCACTTTGTGTACGGGGCTGTGCAATCGAGTAGGGGAGTGCCCTTCTCCCCTGCTCGCCGCGCCGGGTGCATGTTGCGGCAGCAACAATTTTCCTTATGCACCCGTGTGCATAAAAAGACTGCCGCAGCAAATGGTTCCCACACTGAATGGGCAGTGTGTATCCATGCTGCGGCAGCTCCTTCTTCGATTGGACCGGCCTTTTTATCCGATTGTTCTTCTTCGCCGGCATTTTTATCCGGCTGTTCGTCTTCGCCTGCACCGGCCTTTTTATCCGGTTGTCATTTTCCTTTTAAATACCCGTTTTGTTCTCTCTCATACCGTCCCGGTTTTCGGCCGCGGCCTTCCGGGGCACATCCCCTGCCCGGCTTCTTTTTTCAGTCCACAAGAACCGGGTTTTCCTCCACCACCCAGGGCAGGCCGTACATGTTCAGCGCCTCCATAAAGGGATCCGGATCAAATTCTTCCACATTGAACACTCCCGGTTTCTTCCATGTACCGTTCATCACCAGCATGGCCCCGATCATGGCAGGCACGCCGGTGGTATAGGAAATCGCCTGGGAACCCAGTTCCCGGTAACACTCCTGATGATCGCACACATTGTAAATATAAACGGATTTTTCCTTTCCATCCTTCACGCCGGTGAAAATACATCCGATGTTGGTCTTGCCCACCGTGCAGGGGCCAAGGGATGCGGGATCCGGCAGCAAAGCCTTCAAAAACTGGATGGGCACAATTTCCCGCCCCTCAAACATCACGGGGTCCGTGCGCAGCATGCCCACATTTTCCAGACATTTCATATGGGTCAGATAACTCTGGCCGAAAGTCATGAAAAAGCGTATTCTCTTCACGCCGGGGATGTTCTTCGCCAGCGATTCAATCTCTTCATGATGCAGCAGGTACATATCCTTCCTGCCCACCTGGGCAAAATCATACTCCCTCCTGATTTCCATGGGCTTTGTCTCCACCCAGCGGCCGTTCTCCCAGTAAGAACCATTGGCCGACACTTCCCGCAGATTAATCTCCGGATTGAAATTGGTGGCAAAGGAATAACCGTGATCCCCGCCGTTGCAGTCCATGATGTCAATATAATGAATTTCATCAAAATAATGCTTTAAGGCATACGCGGAAAAAACACTTGTCACACCGGGATCAAAACCGCTGCCCAGAAGCGCCGTGATTCCTTTTTCCGCAAAGCGTTCTCTGTAATCCCACTGCCAGGAATAATCAAAATAAGCCGTAAATCCCTTTTCCCGGCATCGCTTTTCATAGATGGCGCGCCACTCCGGGTCCTCCGTATCCTCTGCCTCATAGTTGGCGGTGTCAATATAATCCACACCGCAGGCAAGGCAGGCGTCCATAATGGTCAGATCCTGGTAAGGCAGGGCAAGATTCAGCACTACTCCCGGCTGCTCCCTCCGGATCAGCGCCACCAGGTCTTCCACATCATCCGCGTCCACCTTCGCCGTGGTAATCTTCGCATCCGTGCTTCCCGCCAGCTTCTCCTTCAGCGCATCGCATTTGGAAACCGTCCTGCTGGCAATGCAAATCTCCGAAAATACATCCGCTTTTTTCGCGCACTTCTGAATTGCCACGGAAGCCACACCGCCGCAGCCGATAATCAAAATCTTTGACATTTTCTCTTCTCCGTTCTTTCTGGTTATATTCCTTACTGTCGATTCCGTTTGCTCCCGTTACCCGTGTATCTCCACTTTCCGCAGCAGTTTTTCCACATACGCCGGCAGACAGAACGCCCCCGCATGAAGCTTCGGGGTATAGTATTTTGTGTCCAGTCCCCTCTCCAGCCATTTTTTTCCGTCCATGTCACGCACCGGATGATATCTTTTTGACGCAAAACCGAACAGCCAGTGCCCGGAAGGATATGTGGGAATATGGGCCTGGTACACACGGCTTATGGGAAAACTCTCCACAATCCGCTTATGCGCCCTCATGCAGGCAGTGGCATCCGACTCGTAAAAAGGACTTTCATGCTGGTTCACCATGATGCCGTCCTCCCGCAGGGCTTTGTAGCAGTTTCCGTAAAATTCCTTGGTGAAAAGCCCTTCCCCCGGACCGAAAGGATCCGTGGAATCCACAATGATCAGGTCATATTCGTTTTCCCGTGAACGGACAAACTTCAGGCCGTCCTCATAATGGATATAAACTCTTTCATCATCCAGTCTGCAGGCTGTCTGGGGCAGATAATCCCTGCACACCTGTATTACCTGGCGGTCAATCTCCACCAGGTCAATATATTCTATCCCGGGGTACCTGGCCAGCTCCCTCACCACACCGCCATCGCCTGCGCCGATAACAAGCACTTTCTCCACATGGGGATGCACTGCCATGGGCACATGGACGATCATCTCATGGTATATAAATTCGTCTTTTTCCGTCAGCATAATATAGCCGTCCAGCACCAGAAAACGTCCAAACTCCGGCGACTCAAAAACATCAATTCTCTGCAGGTCGCTTTCCCCGCTGTACAGCTGCCGGTCCACCCGAATGGACAGCTTTACATTCGGGGTATGCGGTTCCGAAAACCATAATTCCATACATTTCACCTCTATTCTGATTGTGTGCGATGCCCTTTTACCACTGTAACTTCCTGCCCCTTCCTTCTTCTGCACGCTTTTCCGGCTCCGGGCGGCTCACTAAAGCCATTCTTCCTTCAGCACGTTCAGCCGCTCTATTCCCGGGTCTTCCGGCCCCGTCATGGAACAGCCCTTTTCTTTTGCATACACAATATATTCCAGAATCTGCTCCGTGATCTCTTCCCCCGGCGCCAGAATCGGAATGCCCGGCGGATAACACATGACAAATTCACTGCAGATTCTCCCTTCTGTCTCCATAAGCGGCAGGGATTCCTTTTCCGCATAAAAAGCATTCTGGGGAGACACCGCCACCTTCGGCTCTATATACTCCTGCGTATATAATCCTGCGTTATCCCGTCTGTATTTTCTCCGGATCTCCACCAGTGCGCCTATCAGGCGCTCCATGTCCCTCTCCCTGTCCCCTATGGAAATGTAGGCCAGCACATTGGCAATATCCCCCAGTTCCATCTGGATATCGTACTCATCCCGGAGCAGGTCATAAACCTCAATGCCGGCCAGGCCGATTCCCAGTGTGTTTACCGTCAGTTTGGTCTTGTCAAAATCAAAGATACTGTCTCCGTTGACCAGTTCCGCGGTATAGGCATAATATCCCTCAATTCGGTTGATCTCCTCCCGGGCATATTCTGCCAGTGCCGTCACCTTAGCAAATTCTGCCTTCCCCCGCAGCGCCAGATTCCGGCGGGAAATGTCCAGACTGGCCAGCAGAAGATAGGACGCGCTTGTGGTCTGGGTCAGATTGATAATCTGTCTCACATACCCCGGATTCATGTGCGGACCCGTGAGCAGAAACGAACTCTGGGTCAGGCTGCCCCCGGATTTATGCATACTCACCGCCGCCATGTCCGCGCCTGCCGCCATGGCAGACAAGGGCATTTTATCCCCAAAATAAAAATGTGTCCCATGTGCCTCGTCCACCAGCACCTTCATTCTTCGGGCATGGGCCATGCGCACAATACTCCTCAGGTCCGAACAGATTCCGTAATAAGTCGGATTGTTCACCAGAACCGCCACTGCGTCCGGATGCTCCTGAATGGTTCTCTCCACCTGGGACACCTTCATGCCCAAGGCAATTCCCAGCCTTGTGTCCATATCCGGATTCACATAGATGGGAATGGCACCGCCCAGCACCAGTGCATTGATGACGCTTCGGTGGACATTTCTGGGCAAAATGATCTTATCGCCCTTCTTGCACACACTCAGCACCATGCTCTGCACGGATGATGTGGTGCCTCCCACCATGAGAAAGGCATATGCAGCCCCGAAAGCCTCTGCCGCCATCTCCTCTGCCTCCCGGATGACAGACACCGGATGGCAGAGATTGTCCAATGACTTCATGGAATTCACATCAATGCCCACGCACTGCTGCCCCAGAAGCCCCACCAGTTCCGGATTGCCCCTGCCTCTCTTGTGTCCCGGCACGTCAAAGGGCACAATCCGCTCCCTGCGGAATTCCTCCAGCGCCTCATAGATCGGCGCCCTTGACTGATTAAAACGTCCCATTTCTATCCTCTGTCCCCTATCCCGGGCTCCTGCATTTCCCTTCTCCCGCTTTGCCCCCGCCCGGACTGTTTGAAGGCATGTCCGGAAAATGCCCTCCCCGGAACGCTTTTGCATTCTTAAGCCGGGTGTCCCTGTCTGCGCGCACCGCCCGTCAGGTTCCGGAACTTTTTCAGTAAATATTCCTGCCGCTGAAAATCTCTATCATTTCCCGCCGCAGATTGTCCATGATCTCCAGACGCAGCTTGGGCGCCAGTTCATAGACATCACTGTTAAACAGATAATTCTGCAGGTCAATCTCCTTGATCAGCATTTTGGTATGGAAAATATTGGCCTGATACACATTGATATCCACCGCGTCATATCTGCGCAATGTGTTCTGGTCAATATAATCCTGTATGGAAGTGATCTTGTGGTCCATAAACAGCTTCTGGCCGCTGACCGCCCGTGTAAAACCCCTGACCCTGTAATCCATGGTAATGATGTCGGAATCAAAGGATCCTATGAGGTAATCCAGTGTGGACAGAGGCGTAATCTCCCCGCAGGTTGCCACATCAATATCCACCCGGAAGGTTGCAAGGCAGGTATCCGGATGATACTCCGGATAAGTATGCACCGTAATGTGGCTTTTATCCAGATGCGCCACCGTGGTATCCCCCATGGGCACCTTGCTTTCATCCGCAATCAGTATGGTCACGGAGCTTCCCTGGGGTTCATAATCCTGACTGGAAATGTTCAGCACACTGGCGCCGATCATATTGGTCACGTCCACCAGAAGTTTTGTCAGCCGTTCAGAATTGTACTCCCTATCGATATATGCGATATAGTCCTTTTGTTCCCGCTGGCTTTTGGCATAGCACACGTCATAAATATTGAAGCTGAGTGACTTGGTTAAATTATTAAAGCCGTACAAGGTAAATTTTTCGCTCATCTTTTCTCCTTTATCCGGGTCTCCGCCAGATGCGGAAAGCCGTGCCATACCGTAAATTCTTTTTTCTCTTTCCTGTATGTCAAAAAAGCAGGTGACACCTGCATCACCTGCTTTGAAAGTCTCTGTTATTGTTTTCCTGCCGGAGGGCCTGCCCGCCGTGGGTATGGAAACAACAGATATATGGTTTTTAGAGTCTATATAGCAAATATTTTACTTTTACTACTCTTATTGACCGTTTCACAAGTTAGATGTGCATCTGCACCGGTTTATAGTAACCAACTTATAAAATTTGAGCTTTTAACTCCATCAATAAGGCAACAATGTTGCCAAAATATTTGCATGGAAGACTCTGTCCTTTATGTTTTCCATACGATTGTACTATATCATATTCATGATCGGTTCGTCAATTAAAAAATACGCGAAATTCTACCAAGTAGAATTTCTACTTTTCTCCCCGGTCTGATCCTGCCGTCTCATCACTGCTCATCTGCCGCCTTCTTCCGGTTCTTCCCCTTCCGCAAAATCCCAAGCAGCAATGCCGTGACAGCCGTCACCAGCAGGACCAGGGCCATTGTGACAGCCATTGTCCTTGGACTCTTCTTCGGCACAATGCGCCTTGTCCCTTCTCCGTTGCTTCCCGGACTCTCCTCCCCGCTTCCCCACCTTTCCGAATCCGTTTTCCCTTCCGCCCTTTTATCCCTTACGGGAATTCCGTCCGGATAGAGCTGATCCGCTTCTGCCCCCGGCCGGTCCATGCAGACCCACATATTTTTCATGCCAAAATAATATGTCACTTTCCCCCAGCGATTGCCTGCTTCATCCAAAAACACCTGGCTGTATTCAGGTGTATGGTCCTGGGCAGTTATGGAGAGATAATCTTCCGCACCTGGGTATTCCCAAAAATAAATTTCCGTATCCAGATACTTTTGCTCCAGTTCTCCCCTCTCCTGCACAAACTGCCCGCCGTAGTCCTCCTCAAAACTGATATCGTCATATACGACTTCCATATAGTCCATGGGCATCCAGCCGGTGTTTCCCTTATAATCGTCATAGACCCCCCACACAACGCCGCCCGCCTGATAGGTAAACACGATTACCGCCCGGCGGCCGTTCTCCCACTGTTCTACAATTTCCGGATTTTCCGGACTTTTATACACGATTACCACACCATCCGGCCCATTGGCCGTATATACCCGGCTCACATAATTGCATTCCGCGGCATGTTCCCAGTAAAAAGAATCTTCCGGCTCCCAAATCGAATCCGCCCTGACCCCAAAACCGCACAACATCCAGATTATCACTCCTCCCAGAATCCCTGCCATCTTTTTCATATACCGCTCTCCTCCCATTCTTATATGTTCCCGTGTCCTGTCTGTGAAACACAGCCGGAAGTCCTGCCCGGTGCAAAACATGGCTGCCTGTCTCCCCGGTCAGGCCTCCTGCCAGTCAAAGTATCCCCGACAGCAGGCGTCCCAGCCCCCAGGAGCACAGATTTGCCGCCGCTGCCAGTTTTACGGGATGTGCCACCCGCCATTCTTCCTTTTCCGCAAAACTCCGGTAGACATATGCTTCCACCGCCACTACCCCCATCTCCACAAGGATGTCCACATCTCCCCACCCCCAACCCCACCAGACCTCTCCATTCC